>ERZ1643249.57-NODE-57-length-174649-cov-62.579550_pt1 | contig 174649 bp, 181 predicted proteins | sample MGYA00579263_ERZ1643249 | MGnify/ENA primary metagenome ERZ1643249 (study PRJEB29033, sample SAMEA4952264) | chicken gut metagenome | biome: Broiler Chicken; feature: Gastrointestinal Tract; material: Caecum | place: Ireland | collected 2018 | study: Broiler...
TCCAACTTCTCATTCTCCGCCAACAGGTCATTGATTGTGACCTTGTACTTTTTCAGTTGCCCGGAGAAGTTCTCCATCTGCGGAAACCACTTTTTCAGCATGGAAAGGGCTTCCTCTTTTTTCTTTCCGGCGTTCAGCGGGTTAATGCCGTCAAGGGCGGCTTCAATGGCTCTGGCCTGTTTGGAGAGGGAAACCGCCTGTTTGAAAAGCCGGGTGGGGATATGCTTCCGGCCTGTCTTGCTGGCGCTTTCCCCACGCTCCAAGTCAGGATATTTCTCCACCATATAGGCGTGAAAATCGTCCTGCCACTTCGTCAGGTTTGCCCGGTTGCCGATAATCTCCTTTGCACACAGGCGGTTGTCCTTTGTCAGCGGAACAAAGGTCAAATGCAGGTGGGGCGTTTTCTCGTCCATGTGTACCACCGCCGACACGATATTTTCCCGTCCTACCCGGCCAATGAGGAAGTCCGCCGCCCTCTGGAAAAACGCCTGTATCTCCTTTGGGGATTTCCCCTTGAAAAACTCCGGGCTGGCGGTTATCAGCGTATCGACAAACCGTGTGCTGTCCTTGCGGGTTCGGCACCCGGCCTGCTCGATACGGCTCTGAATGAAGTGGTAATAGCGTCCCTCCGGCTTGACGATATGGAAGTTGTATTTGCTCCGGCTTGTGTCAATGTCGGGGTTGCTGGCGTATTGTTCTTTCTGTCTTTCGTGATGGGCTTCCAGCGGCCTTGCCGGGTTGCCCTTGTGCTTCTCAAACCGCAAAATTGCGTGTTGTGCCATTCTGCTCCTTTCCCCATTCCTTTCCTATCCGGGGTTTTCCACAGGGAAAATCCCGCCGGAATTATCTCTGATACGATAGGAATGGAATGGATATAAATCAATCATTTTAATCTTTGTATTTCTATATACCGTCCGGTTTTCGTACTTCACGGGGGCGGTTTCCGTACTTCATGGGTACGGTTTTCAGTCCTCCGGCGTACCAGAACGGGATTTCTTGAAGTCGGTGTTTGGAACCGCTTCATAGGATTTTGGGAAAATGCGGTTGGGTTTTCCACAGCCCTGCTTCTGGATCTCCACCAGTCCGGCGTATTGCAGTTCCCGCAGGGTGTTCACCGCTTTCTGCCGCCCACAGTGGAGCAGGTCAACCACTTCACAGATAGGGTAATACAGGAAAATCCGTCCGCAGTCATCCGCCCACCCATTCTTGCGGGATAACTCTGTCCGGCGCAGGATAAAGGCGTACAGAACCTTTGCCTCGTTGGACAGGGGCTTGAATGTGGGGGCTTCAAAGAGAAAATTCGGGAGCCGGGTGAAGCTGAACGCCTTTTCCGGCTGGTGAATGTAAATCGTGTTTGTCATAGCGTGTTTTGTGGACGGTTAGAAGCCCGTTTTCCGGGGCTTGTGATAGTTTATACCACCCGCCCCGGCTTGGGGCTTGCGGAGCCTGATAAATCAAGGCTTTTTCCGCTCCTAACTGTCCACAGCAGACCTCCTTTTCCGTTCACTTTCTGTTTTCTGCCGCCTGTGAACTCTGGCGGCGCAGTCCGGGCAGTATTTGCCCCGGTTGGACTTCGGGACGAACACACCGCCGCACTCCGCACAGCGTTTCAAGTCCCTGTCCCGGTAAATCTCCGCTTCCAGCGTCCTGTCCAGCGGCAAGACCGCCCAGCGGAACCACTTGCAGCAGACGGAGAACGAAATCATCTGCGGACAGGCGCAGGTGTCGCCATCGTCCAGCGCAAGGCAGTTTCCGTCCTCGCAGTTGCAGCACTCCCGGCGTATCAGGCCGCTGGCTCGTCTCTTCTGGGGCGGGGTTATGCGGTAGGGGGAGCCGTCCGGCCTGTGTTCCAGCGGCGGCAGGTGTTGATAGGGTCTTTTGCTCATGCGTCCCTCCGTTTTCTTTGGCGTGTTCTGTTTCCAAGGTGCTTGTCCATCGATGAACTATCCCAAGTCTACACCTTTTTGACCGCCTGTGCCGTATATCCAAGAGGTAGGAAATCAGCCTGAAAAACTCCCTATTTCCACGCTCTCGGATTTGTGATATAATCAAAAAAAGATAAAAGACAAATTCAGGTTTCTGGTCTTCTTGCACAAAATAAAGGAGGAGCTATTATGCAAATTGTTTATATTCCAAGCGAATCAATGTCTGTTCAAGGTAAAAAAGATGAAATCTATAAAAGATATGGGAAAGACTGGAATATTAGAGAACAGGGAGGAGGTAACGGAAATTGGTTGTTGACCAGAAAAAGTGATGTGCTTGTAGATGGAAAAAGTTATCGTACTTTTGTACTTGAACACTACGGTAAATCCAAGCTGACAGCGAAGCTTGTTGATAAATTTCGTGAAGATGTAGCAAATGGTAAAATAAAACTGTAAATGCCTATGCCGTTATGCTATGAGCATAGTACATAGCATAACGGCTTCTCTTTCGTTGAGCTAGCAAGGAGGGTGAATATGTCTTTATCCATACAAGAGCGATTAAAAGACCTACGTGTGGAGCGTGGCTTGACGCTGGGGCAGCTTGCGGAGCAGACCGGGCTTTCCAAGTCTGCGCTGGGCAGTTACGAAACGGAAGACTTCAAGGACATCAGCCACTATGCCCTTATCCGGCTGGCGAAGTTTTACGGTGTGACCGCTGATTATCTGCTGGGGCTGTCTGAAATGAAAAATCACCCAAACGCCGATCTTGCAGACCTGCGTTTGAGTGATGAAATGATTGACCTGCTGAAAAGCGGGAGGATAGACAATACCCTGCTGTGTGAGCTGGCGGCGCACCCGGATTTCCCCCGGCTGATGGCTGACCTTGAAATCTATGTGAACGGAACGGCACTGAAACAGGCGCAGGGTGCAAACGCCATAGTGGACACGATGAGCGCAACTGTTATAAAAAAGCATAATCCTGGCATGAGTGATACGCAGTTAAGACAGCTTATCACCGCCCATATTGATGAGGACGAGTTTTGCCGCTATGTGATACAACGGGACATAAACGGGATTGCCCTTGCTCTGCGGGAAACACACAAGGACGATTTTTTCAGCGTCCCAGAGGATAACCCGCTAAAAGAAATGCTGGAAACTGCTGGTGAAATCGTCAGCCAGGACAGCGACACGGAACAAGCGTACTTGGCGTTTATCTGCAAACGGCTCAAGCTGAATTTTAGGAAGCTGTCAGTAGAAGAACGGAAGTGGCTGAAAAAGATTGCGGAAAAATCCGACTTGCTGAAGAATCCAAAACCGCAGAGAGGACGAAGATAAAAAATGCCTGAACGGCGGTTCTGGTTTTTCAGAACCACCATCCAGGCATTTTGTTTAGTAATAGAAAAAGGTGCAGTTGATTATTGCGTATTGTCAATCTCTCTCAAACCGGGTAGTAAAAATACGGCAAGCGCAACGATGATAATGCCAATTCCGCAAATGACAAACCATTTCTCAACTCCCAGCCGCTCCGCCAGAGGCCCGGAAATGACAAGGCCAAACGGCATGGCGAGGGAAGCGGCGCTTGTCAGTAGAGAAAAAACTCTCCCCAGATATTCTGGTTTGACCGTTTCTTGAAAAATCGCATTTTGCACACCGTAAAATGGAGCGGAAATTCCCATAACAGTACAGCACACAACAAAGACAAGAAATGCGTCTGGCGGCAAAAGCCCGGAGAGCATATTGCTAACGCCCATCAGGAGAACGGAAAGACCGATGGTGTACCGCCGTTTCTTAAAACCGCCCCAAATGCTCAGAATGACTCCGCCAAGCAGCATACCAACCGCAAAAGCAATTTCAGCGGCAGAGGCATGGGCCGGTGTTCCTTTGAAGTATGACATACAGATGAGAGGAAAAAGCGTACTGATTGGCATATAAAAGAACATATAAATTACACCAATCCAGAGCAGAGCAAAGAGGCCCCTGTTTTGCTTTAATACCACATACCCCTCTTTCATATCCTGTAAAAACTGTTGTCTTTTCGTTTCTGGACATAGTTCAGGCGTTGGTATGGACGAAATCGCAACAGTCACACAGGCAAGGATTGCACCCACAATATCTAACAATATAATTGCATTAAGAGGCCAAACAGCATATAAAAACGCTGCGGCAGCTGGACTGATAATCGCACTTACTGCTTGCATGGTCTGCGTGTAACCAGCGCATTTTGTAAGTTCCTCTTTTGGCACAATCATAGGTGTTGCTGCGCTGAATGCTGGAGAATGAAAAGCAGTTCCCGCACTTCGGATTAACAGGACAACCATAATAGACCATACGGGCAATTCCATGTAAAACGCCACCAGCGCCAGAATACCGCCAGCGGCGGCAATTATCAAATCCGCACCAATCATTACGCTTTTACGGCTGTGCCGGTCAACAAAAGCACCTGCAAACGGGCCTAAACAGGCTTGCGGCAAAAATCCAATCAGTGTTGCCGCCGTCAATATGATTGCAGAATTAGTTTTCGCAACCAAATAAAAGATAATGGCCATTTGCAAAATACCGCTGCTAATAAAGGATATTGCTTGTCCGGCAAGAAGTGTAAAATAAGTTTTTCTCCATGAATTGTTGTTTTGGGTCATAATGCGAACCTCCTTTTTTATTGCATTGTTCCTTTGTTTCTGCAATAAAAAGCAGGCGTTGTCCCACAGAGAGGGCAGACGCCTGCATAACAACAAAGCACGAAAAAACACCACGATACAGTTCAAAGACTGCTCGTGTCAAACCTACGTGTTCCTTTGCATACGCACGCAAAAAAAGCCCACCATCATGTGGAAAGGTACTTCTACTTTTTATTGCTTATTAGCGTACACAAATTAACACACGTAAGCCTCCTTCCAATCTCAAACTGTCGCACAGTATAACACACATCCGATAGACTTGTCAACCCATCCAGCGGGGCGGCGGGGAACGGTCAAGGCCGGGCGTCAGCCCATTCATTTCAGCCTTGACGGTTTCCTGCCGTCCTGCTACTTTTCCCGGAGTGTGGCCACACATCTGGTCACGGTGTCCAGAGCTTTGGGACTTTTTGTCCCATAGGCCGGGGGCGGAGGACGAGGGACGGGGGCTTTCATAATACGCCCTGTCTGCTGCTGAAATCAGCCCTTTGTTTCCGGCTTACCAGCCCCAAACAAAGCCCTGCTTTCCTGCCGCGTCAAATGCCCTTGCCCTCCCCGGCGGCAACGGTATTTTCAGGGCAACGCCGACAGAGCGTATAACACACTACACTTTGCTCCGCAAAGTCGTGTGCCAAATGGGGCGCTGCCCCCTTTGGAAACCCCCGCAACAAACAGGTGCTATGCACCCAGCCGGGAGCATAGCGCCGTTTGTTGTCAGCAGCCCGTTTCACGGTCTGCGTGTAGTTCCTTGTAAACTGACCTAACAAAAGAAATAAAACAAGAAAGGGTGTATATTTCATGAAAAAAGATGTAATGATTTTAACAGGCGCAGGGCAGATTGGAATGGCAATCGCGCGTCGTATGGGATATGGAAAGAAAATTGTGATCGGAGATAAAAAACCGGAAAATGCACAGGCAATCGCGAAAGTTATGACGGAGGCCGGATTTGATGCAGAAGCCATGGAAATGGATCTTTCTTCAAGGGAATCTATCAAAAATCTGATTGCAAAAGCACAGGAATATGGTGATATTACGATGCTTGTTAATGCGGCGGGGGTATCTCCAAGTCAGGCTCCGATTGAAGCTATCTTAAAAGTTGATTTATATGGAACGGCTGTTCTTCTGGAGGAAGTCGGAAAAGTCATCAAAGAAGGCGGCGTGGGAGTTACGATTTCCAGCCAGTCCGGACATAGAATGCCGGCGCTTACCCCGGAAGAAGACGAGCAGCTTGCAGGTACTCCAACAGAAGAATTATTAAATCTGGAAATTCTCCAGCCGGAAAATATCAAAGATACACTGCATGCTTATCAGATGGCAAAACGCTGCAATGAAAAACGAGTGATGGCAGAGTCTGTGAAATGGGGAGAAAAAGGAGCCCGTGTTAATTCTATCTCTCCGGGAATCATTGTGACGCCGCTGGCAATCGATGAGTTCAATGGTCCGCGTGGTGATTTCTATAAAAATATGTTTGCAAAATGCCCTGCCGGACGTCCGGGAACCGCAGATGAAGTTGCCAATGTGGCAGAACTGCTGATGAGCGATAAAGGTGCCTTCATTACCGGTTCAGATTTTCTGATCGATGGCGGTGCAACAGCATCTTATTTCTATGGACCGCTGAAACCAGAGGAATCAAATGTCAGATAAAGATAAAATCAGAAACCGTTATATACAAATGTACCAGGGAATGACAGAAAAAGACGGGGAACTGCTGGAAAACGTCCTTCATCCGGATTTTGTGCTTGCGCATATGACGGGAATGTGTCAGACAAAGGAAGAATTTATTCAGGCAGTTCAGAATGGAACGCTTAACTATGACTCTGTCCGCCATCGATCCATTGATGTCCGCCTTCATGAGAATGAGGCAGAACTGACCGGGAAGAGCCTGGTCCATGCATCGGTATTTGGAGGCAGATGGAATACATGGCGCCTGCAGATTAACTGTTCCCTGAAAAAAGAGAATAATATCTGGATGATCACAAGCGCAAAAGCTTCAACGTTTTGATATATCCTGAAATACAGCAAAACAGGCATTTCCATGCTGTCTGCGAAAGGCAGAAGCAGCAGAGGGAATGCCTGTTTTGCAGTTCAAATGTATAAAAAGAATTTGGGAACAGAGCAGGAAATTACGATCTTCTGTATTCGGAAGACAGTATTCTTTTACGGGAAAATTCCCTTGATCTGTTCGGTATAAACGAGTTTTCGAAGAGCCACGATATATGCGGCCATACGGAAAGAACAGTGACATTCTTCGGTTACATCCAGAATGCTCTGAAAAGATCTGCTCATAAGTTTTTCCAGCATTTTATTAACCTGATCACGGTCCCAGGTCAGTTCCTGTATATTTTGAACCCACTCGAAGTAAGAAACAATGACGCCGCCGCTGTTGGCAAAAATATCAGGAATCAGTGTAATGCCTCTTTTTTCCAGTATAGCGTCTGCTTCTTCTGTAGTTGGACCGTTGGCGGCTTCTACAATATAAGAGCAGCGGAGCTGATCTGCGTTTTGTTCTGTAATCTGATTTTCCATGGCAGCCGGGACAAGAACATCGCATGGACAGGTCAGAACTTCTTCGTTGGAAATATGCCGGATGCCCGGTGCGTCATAGTCCTTTAAAAGTGCATTTTCTTTTTCCAGAAAAACAGAAATGGTATCGATATCAAGACCATCCTCACAAAAAAGACCTCCGGAAATATCGCTGATGGCAACGACTTTCACCCCTCTGTGGTAAAATACACGGGCAGCGTTTGCCCCTACATTTCCCATTCCCTGAATTGCAGCGGTAGTTCCTGCAAGCTGTTTTCCTTCTCTGGCGAGAAGAAGTTTGGTGCTGATCACAACACCGCGGCCGGTAGCGGAATTCCTTCCTCTGGAACCGGCAAGTTCCACTGGTTTTCCGGTTACAACGCCCGGACATGGATGGCCTTTAAGCTGACTGTAGGTGTCCAGAACCCAGGCCATGGTCTGGGGATTGGTATTTACGTCCGGCGCAGGAATATCAGTATCGGAACCGATGATCGGGGCAATGGCAAAGGTATAGCGGCGGGTAAGGCTTCTGAGCTCTCTTTTGGAAAGGGTGTGAGGATCTACCTTGATGCCGCCTTTAGCGCCGCCGTATGGAATATCCGCAACAGCGCATTTCAGCGTCATCCATGTGGCCAGTGCTTTTACTTCATTTAAATTACAATCTTGGTGATAGCGGATTCCTCCTTTAAAAGGACCGCGGATGTTGGAATGCTGCACCCTGTATCCCTCAAAAACTTTTACGCTTCCATCATCCATCTCCACGGGAAGATAGACTTTGGTCTCGCGCTGAGGATTTTTTAATATTTCGAACATGGACTGGTCAATATGGCCGATTTCCATTGCTTTTGTCATAGTGTCAATTACATTTGTGTACGGGTCATAAGTGTGTGACATGTTTGTTCTCCTTGGTTGTAGATTCATTGGTGCGCATCAACTATAGAAATCGTAAAACTTTTGCAGAAAGAAAGTCAAGAAAAGAAAAAAACAACAAAAAATAATCAGGGATTTGAAAAAAATACTTAAAAACAAAAGGCAAAAGAGGATCTTTTCATAAAAAAATGAACCGGCATTGACAATTAGAAAACAGACTGTTATCCTGAAAATGTATAATAATTACAGAATGTGAGAGGTACAATGGCGTATCCACCAAAGTGGTGGAACGCCTTTTTCTTTTGCTGGGCAAAAGGAGATCCGGTATTTTAAATAAACCAGGATAGAAGGAGAAGTGACATACGATGAAAAAAGACATTTTGGACAAAATCGATCAGACAATACTGAAAATCCTGCAGGAAAACGCAAAAACACCTTTAAAGGAAATTGCAAATCAGGTCTATTTGTCCACACCGGCTGTATCCGCAAGAATTGAAAAGATGGAAAAAGAAGGAATTATCACAGGATATCAGGCGCAGATCAATCCGGAGGCACTGGGATACTATATAAAAGCATTTATCAATCTGGAAGTTGCACCGGAAGATAAAAAAGAATTCTATCCCTATGTAAAAGCGTGTCCGAATGTGATTGAGTGCAATTGTGTGACCGGCGATTATTCCATGATCCTGGAAGTGTTATTCAGAAGCACGGTAGAACTGGATCAGTTTATCGGAGAACTGCAGAGATTTGGAAGAACAAAAACCCTGATCGTATTCTCCACGTCAGTGGAACACAGAGGAATTCATGTGCTTTGAATTGTTTATGCTTGATTCTGACAATGTAATAAGATACGATAATTTAAAAACAAGAGATATTAACCATAAATAAATATATTGCAGCAGGAGGCAGAATGAAATGGCACTGGAAGCAGAAATTAAAATTCCTGTGAATGATCTGGAAACAGTGATAAAACGGCTGAAACAGGAAGGATTTCAGGAAACAGAGGTTTGCCGGGAAGAAGATACGTACTTTAATAGTCCATATTATGATATGAAGGAAAAAGACAAGGCCCTGAGAATTCGCAGAAGCCGGAATATGCAGACAGGTGAAGAATGGGCTCAGCTGAACTGCAAAGGAGCAAAATTAGATCAGATCTCCATGGCAAGAAAAGAACTGGAAACAGAGATCCGGGAGCCGGAAATCATAGAAGGAATCTTAAAAGAACTGGGATTTGAACCGCTGAGCATTCAGGTCATCAAAACAAGGCGTACACTCTCTAATGGGGAGATCACGGCAGCTGCAGACCGGGTGGAAGGACTGGGAGAATTTCTGGAACTGGAGATCATAGCAGAAAGAGAGAATCAGAGGGAAGAATGTCTGGAAAAAATTAGCCGGATTCTGCGAGCGATCGGATATAAAATGGAGCAGACCGTCAGGACATCTCATCTGTCCATGCTGTTTGGAAAGAGGGGCTGATATGCTGGAAGATGCGGTAATACCTGTTGTGAAGAAAAAGCAGGTGAATTCTTATGAAACAAAATATTATGTTGGAGGAATTTCCGGGGATGCGGTAATGGACTGCATGATTGTGTATCCGGGGATCCAGGTTATCCATAACCGGTTTCACAGTTTTGATACGCCATCGAACAGTACCGGAGAAAAACGGCATATTGAAATCAATCACTGTCTGCGCGGAAAATATGAGGGCATGCTGGATAAGAAATATTATGCGTATTTATCTCCCGGTGAATTATCAGTCAGTAAATGGTCGATGGACAGGGGGGATGAATCTTTTCCTCTTGGATATTATGAAGGAATGGAAATTCTGATTGATCTGGAGCGGGCGGTGGAGAATCCTGTTCTTTCTTATTTCCATATTGACCTGGAGGAACTGGAGCAAAGGCTGTTAAGCAGTCATAATCTTGTCTTGTTTGGAGCGACTGATCAGATTCAGCATATCTTTTTGGAAATGTATGAAGTAGAAGAAAATATCAAATTGGATTATTTGAAGATCAAAGTACTGGAGCTTCTGCTGTTTTTATCCAATACGGATTTTAAAATTCCTCAGAGAAGCAGAAGTTATTATCCGAGAAAGCAGATTGAGCTGATAAAGGAAATGAAGAAGTATATGGCGGAACATTTATCGGAGCATCATGACATCCGGAAACTGGCAGAAGCCTATCATATCAATGTTCACACTCTTCGAAAGACATTCAAAGATATTTATGGGGTTGCCATATATCGATGGCTGAAAGAGTACCGGATGGAATGCAGCGCAAAACTTCTTCTGGAAACCGGACAGAGTATTCTGGAAATAGCAAATCAGGTGGGATATTCCAATCCGAGCAAATATACGGAAGCATTTGTAAAATCTTTTGGCATAACACCTCAGAAGTATCGGAAGTCCCATATTAAAATGGATGGATTTCAATAAAATGGAGTAGAAAAAAGCAGCGGAGAGAGATACACTTCTACCATAAAGTTAGTAAAAGCTAACTAAAAAAGGAGGAGATATTTCAATGTCAGTATTAAGATCACTGTTTGCATATGCAGGCAGACATAAGTATCTGACGATGCTCTCACTGCTTTTTTCTTTTATCAGTGCGGTATTTCTGCTGATGCCGTTTCTGTGGATCTGGAAAGTAGTGGAAGAAATTTTAAAAGTGTATCCTGATTTTGGGCAGGCGGCAGACGCGGCAAAATATGGCTGGTACGCACTGATAAGCGCGGCAGCAGGAATCCTTATTTATGTAGCATCGCTGCTGTGTTCTCATCTTGCGGCATTTCGGATTGCGGCAAATATGAGAAAAACGGCCATGCACCATGTGGTTACACTGCCGCTGGGATACTTTTCAAAAGAAGGAAGCGGAAAACTGCGTAAGATCATCGATGAATCCGCCGCTTCCACTGAGACATATCTGGCGCATCAGCTGCCGGACAGTGTCCAGCTTATGACGACAGTGATTGGAGTCCTGATCTGTCTGTTTGTCTTTAACTGGAGATTCGGTGCAGCAGTTCTGATCGCTCTTATTTTTGCTTTCCTAAATATGATGAAGATGGTTGGAAAGGGACTGCAGGAATCTATGAAAGCTTATATGGATGCCCTGGAGGGAATGAGCAATGAAGCGGTGGAATACATCCGGGGGATTCCTGTAGTAAAAACATTTCAGCAGACAGTGTATTCTTTTGAGCGATTTTATAAGTCGATTAAAAATTATGAGAAATTTGCTCTTGGGTATACCAATCAGATGAGGATGCCGATGACGCTGTTTACAACATTGATCAACAGCGTATTTGTCTTTTTGATTGGAACCATGGCGCTGCTTATAGCTTATGGATTCGACGCAGGAGCGCTGATGCCGGATTTTATGTTTTATGTGATCTTTACCCCGATCGTAGCGGTTACTGCCAATAAAATGATGTTTGCCAGTGAAAATAACATGCTGGCAAAAGACGCGGTGCAGAGAATGGAAGGGATTACAAAAGAAAAAGCATTTCAGTATCCGGAAAAGGGCCGGAAGATAAAGAATCACGATATTGTATTTGATCACGTGTCCTTTACCTATCCGGGAAGCGAAGCGGAAGTGCTTCACGATATCAGCCTGGAGATAAAAGAGAATACCACGGTGGCATTTGTAGGAAAGAGTGGAGGCGGCAAATCGACGCTGGTCTCTCTGATCCCAAGATTTTATGACGTGACAGAAGGAGCTGTTTTGATTGGCGGTGTGAATGTAAAAAATATGACAGAAGAAGAACTGATGGATCAGGTTTCTTTCGTGTTCCAGGATAACCGGCTCCTGAAAAAAACGCTGAGAGAAAATATCAAAATGGGGCTGGAAGCAGATGATCCGGCTGTTCTGGAAGCTGCCAAAAAGGCGCAGTGCATGGAAATACTGGAGAAATTTCCGCAGGGACTGGATACAGAGATTGGAAGCAGCGGCGTTTACCTGTCCGGCGGAGAAACTCAGCGAATGACTCTTGCCAGAGCGATTCTTAAAAATGCGCCGATCCTGCTTCTCGACGAAGCAACGGCATATGCGGACAGCGACAATGAACTGCTGATGCAGAGAGCAATCCGGGAACTGTCCCAAAATAAAACAACGATCATGATTGCACACCGTTTGTCCACCATTGTAAATGCGGATTGTATTTATGTGATCGATGACGGCAGGATCCTGGAAGCAGGTTCCCATAAGGAATTGTTAAAGAAAAATGGAGAATATGCTCGGATGTGGCGTCAATACAGCCAGTCCGTTGAATGGAAAGCAGGTGAGACAGCATGATAGAGAAAATTCAAAGAAGATTTGCGCTGACACGGCCCGGCGCGGTGAACCTTGTAAAAGCGTGTGTGTCCTGTACCATATCATACCTTGTCATAGCCATGTCCATAGGTATTTTGTATTTCTTTACCTGTGATCTGATCGGAATATTCCGGACCGGCACCGGAATGCCGAAATATGGAATCTATGCGGTACAATGTGCGGTTGTAGTGATTCTGATTTTTGCGGCGCATTATGTACAGTATAATATGACATTTTTTAATACTTATACAGAGAGTGCAAGACTGAGGATCAGTGTAGCAGAGCGGCTTAGGAAGTTCCCGCTTCGATTCTTTTCCAGAAGAGATCTGTCTGATCTGACAACAACGATTTTATCGGATGTCACAGGAATGGAGCAGGCATTGTCACATTTTATTCCGGAATTTGCTGGCTCGGTCATTTCAACTGCGCTGCTTTCCATTGGAATGTTTTTCTTTGATGTGAAAATGGCGGCAGCAGCTGTATGGTGTGTGCCGGTATCTTTTCTGCTGGTATTTCTGGCGAAGAAAAAATTAAGCCAGGCAGGGAAGAAAGACCGGAAGATCCAGCTGGTAAGAACAGAAAAAATTCAGGAAGGACTGGAGTCTGTAAAAGATCTGAAGGCCGGCCGGTATATGGAATCTTATATAAAAGAAGTGGATGACGCCATTGACCGGTGTGAAAAAAGTCAGATTGTAACGGAACTGACCAATGCCTTGTTTGTTGTAAGCTCTCAGCTGATATTGAAACTTGGAATTGCGACCGTAGTGATTTTTGGAGTGAAATATCTGATCAGCGGAGAGATTTCTCTGGAAATTTTTATGCTGTTTTTAATTGTAGCTTCCAGGCTTTATGATCCGTTAAATGCGACGCTTCAGAATCTGGCTGCGATCATAAGCTGTGATCCGAAGATTGACCGTCTGAATGAAATCAATGAATACCCGCTCCAGGAAGGAAAAGACCGTATGGAACCGGACGGATATGATATCCAATTTGAAAATGTAACATTTTCTTATGAAAAAGGAAAGCCGGTCCTTAAAAATGTCAGTTTTACGGCGAAACAGAATGAAATCACCGCATTGATCGGCGGCAGCGGAGGAGGAAAGACAACCTGCGCGTCTCTTGCGGCCAGGTTTTATGAGCCGGATGCCGGAAGGATCACAGTTGGAGGAGTTGATATTTCCACGGTGGATCCGGAAGTGCTTTTATCTGATTTTTCCATTGTATTTCAGGATGTGGTTTTATTTAATGCAAGTATTATGGAAAATATCCGAATCGGGAAAAAGAACGCCACAGACGAAGAGGTTATGAGAGCCGCCCAAATGGCCTTTTGTGATGAATTTGTTCAGGAAATGCCCGATGGATATCAGACCGTCATAGGAGAAAACGGATCCAGACTGTCCGGAGGACAGCGGCAGAGGATCTCTATTGCCAGAGCCATGTTAAAAGATGCGCCGATGATTCTGCTGGATGAAGCCAGCGCTTCATTAGATGTGGAAAGTGAGACCTATGTTCAGCAGGCATTATCGAAGTTGATCGAAGGCAAAACGGTTATTATGATCGCTCATCGCATGCGTACTGTGGCAAAAGCCTCCCATCTGATTGTTTTGGAAGACGGGCAGATTGCGGAGGAAGGCACGCCGGAAGAACTGCTGAAACAGGATGGTATTTATAAACGGATGACGGATCTGCAGCACGCAGCCGGACAGTGGAAGATATAGCGGAAGAATAAATGAGAAAAATAGCCGGCAGCATGTCTTGATTTTCTCTCTCGGGTCTGGTACATTCAAGATAGTTAGCGATGACTAACTATCATGTGAATAAATCGTGGAACTCCTTCTGCCTGACTTTACCCCAGCGCAGAAGGCAGTGCCATGGGAAAGGACAGGAAATGATGAAATTAGAGATTGAAAAAGTGATTGGAAGAGAGATAGTGGATTCCAGAGGAAATCCAACGGTTGAGGCAGAGGTATATCTGGCAGATGGTACGGTTGGACGCGGTGCGGCGCCGAGCGGTGCTTCTACAGGAGAGTTTGAGGCGCTTGAATTAAGAGATCAGGATGCGGGGCGTTATGGCGGAAAAGGCGTACAGAAAGCCGTGACAAACATTAATACAACCATCGCTGAAGTATTAAAAGGCATGGATGCGTCAGATATTTATGCCATCGATCAGGCAATGATCCAGGCGGACGGAACCAAAGACAAATCCAATCTGGGCGCCAATGCGATTTTGGCGGTTTCCATCGCGTGTGTCCGGGCGGCAGCGGCTTCCTTCGGAATGTCTCTTTATAAATTTTTAGGCGGAGTCAACGCAAACCGGCTTCCTGTGCCGATGATGAATATTTTAAATGGAGGAGCACACGCGGCAAATACGGTGGATGTACAGGAATTTATGATTATGCCGGCGGGAGCGCCAAGTTTCAGCGAAGGACTGCGCTGGTGTACAGAAGTGTTTCATGCTTTAGCTTCTCTTCTGAAAGAAAAAAATCTTGCGACATCTGTTGGAGATGAAGGAGGCTTTGCACCTGATCTTGCCAGCGATGAAGAAGCGATCGAATATATTTTAGAGGCAGTAAAGAAAGCCGGATATGAGCCGGGCAAAGACTTTGTTCTTGCAATGGACGCGGCTTCCAGTGAGTGGAAGGGCGAGAAGACGGGAGAATATGTTCTTCCAAAATCCGGAAAGAAATTTACATCAAAAGAGCTGGTGGAGCACTGGAAACAGCTGTGTGAGAAATATCCGATCTATTCCATCGAAGACGGCCTGGATGAAGAAGACTGGGAAGGCTGGGTCATGATGACCGAAGAATTAGGCGGCAGAGTCCAGCTGGTAGGAGATGATCTGTTTGTAACCAATACCGAACGTCTGAAAAAAGGAATCGATATGGGATGCGGCAATTCTATCCTGATCAAACTGAATCAGATCGGTTCTGTTTCTGAAACTCTGGAAGCGATTAAAATGGCCCATAAAGCAGGTTATACGGCAGTTACATCCCATCGTTCCGGAGAGACAGAAGATACGACCATTGCGGACCTTGCGGTTGCATTAAATACATGCCAGATTAAGACAGGCGCTCCGAGCCGAAGCGAACGTGTGGCAAAATACAACCAGCTGATCCGTATTGAGGAAGAACTGGGAGAAGCAGCAGTTTATCCGGGAATGGCAGCATTCAATATTTCAAAATAGAGACTGAGAATAAGAGACGCAGAAAGGAGATGGATATGTCGTTTATCCAGAAAGAAATCAGTGATTTTACCGTTCAGGCATATGTGGACGGCGGCTTTAAAGAAGTGACCAAAGAAGATGTTTTAGGAAAATGGAGCGTATTTTTCTTCTATCCGGCAGATTTTACATTTGTGTGCCCGACAGAACTGGAAGATCTGGCAGATAAATATGAAGAATTCAAAAACATCAATTGTGAGATTTACAGTGTATCCTGTGATACGCACTATGTTCATAAAGCATGGCATGACGCTTCCAAAACCATCCAGAAGATTCAGTATCCGATGCTGGCGGATCCGACAGGAGCGCTTGCAAGAAGCTTTGATGTGATGATCGAAGAGGACGGAGTGGCAGAGAGAGCCAGTTTCATCGTGAATCCGGAAGGAAAGATCGTGGCGTATGAAGTGATTGCCGGAAATGTCGGAAGAAACGCGGACGAACTGTTCCGCCGGGTTCAGGCGTCACAGTTTGTTGCTCAGCACGGAGATGAGGTTTGCCCGGCAAAATGGAAACCGGGAGCAGAGACCTTAAAGCCAAGTCTCGATCTTGTAGGACTGATCTGATTTCAATTACATATTTACAGATGTTTCCCGCCTTTTTATGGAAGGCGGGAAATTTTATCAAAAAGGAGAAACATTATGGAAATAGAAAAGAATCTTTACGATGCGGTCATCATCGGAGGCGGACCGGCAGGATTGTCGGCAGCGATTTATCTTGCCCGCGCAAAATATCGTGTGCTGATTGTGGCTAAGGATGGAACTGGGGGACAGATTTCCATCACATCAGAAGTTGTTAATTATCCGGGAATTGAGAAGATCAGCGGGAAGGAACTGACCGCTTCCATGCGAAGACAGGCAGAAAATTTCGGCGCGGAATTTGTGACCGGGGAAGTTCTTCATATGGAACTTGAAAAAGAAATTAAAGAAATTAAGACAACCCGGGGAGATTACAAAGCCCTTGGAGTGGTCCTGGCAACCGGAGCCAATCCGAGGAAAATCGGATTCAAGGGAGAACGGGAGTTTCAGGGAAGAGGCGTCGCTTACTGTGCAACCTGCGATGGCGAATTTTTTACCGGAAAGAAAGTGTTTGTAATCGGAGGTGGATTCGCAGCGGTGGAAGAGGCCATTTTCCTGACAAGATATGCCCGAGAAGTAACGATTCTGGTGAGGGGCGATTCTTTCTCCTGCGCAAAAACAGTGTCGGATCAGCTGGAAAATTACGATAAGATAGATGTGAAATTCCATACAGAGCTGGTGGAAGCAGATGGAGATCAGCTGGTGACCCGGGCAGAGTTTTATAACAATCAGACGAAAGAAACATGGGAATATGAAGCCGGAGCCGATGGAAATTTTGGAATCTTTGTATTTGCGGGATATGTGCCGAACACCGAGTGGATCGGTCCGGAAGTGGAGAAAAATGAACAGGGATACCTGCTCACTGACAGCAATCAGAAAACAAATCTGGACGGCGTATATGCGGCAGGTGATGTATGCGTCAAACAATTAAGGCAGGTGGTAACAGCAGTTTCTGACGGCGCCACTGCGGCAACTTCACTGGAAAAGGCCGCGGCAGAACTGCATACAAAGCTGAATCTTCCGGATCTGGTGCAGGAAAAAACTGCTGAAACCGCAGTGGAAGATGAGGCACCAAACCTGCAGGAAAACGGATTTTTCGATGCTTCCATTTATCGTCAGCTGAAGCCGGTTTTCCGGAAGTTTGAACAGAAAGTAAAGATCAGGGCATGGCTGGATGATCAGCCGCTCTCCGGAGAAATCCGGGGATTTCTGAGGGAACTGACGGGTATGACCGATCAGGTAACATGGGAAGAAATAAAAGGATCAGAAGGCAGAGCGCCGATGCTTCCGGCCATGGAATTATGCTATGAAAATGGGCAAAGCAGCGGCATTTGGTTTCACGGGGTTCCGGGAGGCCACGAATTTAATTCCTTTGTGGTAGCTCTTTATAATACGGCAGGACCGGGGCAGGAAATCAGTCCGGAACTGGAAGAAAGGATCCGAAAGATCGATCAGCCGGTCAATATAAAAGTATTGGTATCCTTATCCTGCACCATGTGCCCGGAACTGGTCATGGCATCACAGAAAGCAGCATCTGTTTCTGATAAAATAGAAGCGGAAATGTTCGATTTGATGCATTATTCGGAATTGAAGGAAAAATACCAGCTGATGAGCGTTCCGTGCATGATCATAAACGATAAGGACGTATACTTTGGAAAGAAAAATCTGGAAGAACTGATAGGAATACTGGAAGGGGAATAAAAGTTTATTAGAATCTGTATTAAGGGCAAAAGAATAACTTAAATAAAGCAGCAAATCGGGATTTTATGTCCTGGTCTGCTGTTTTCTTTAAAATGACGGAAAATATAGAAAGAAGTCTGAAAAAACAATGACCGGATTTGCAGACTATGATATGATGTAGAAAAAAGGAGAAGGGGTGGAGTTATGTCCGTTGCTGTAGAAATAAAACAGAATCAAGATGACAGTAAAAAATTGACATTAGAAGAAATCATTCAGATTTCAGGATTGTCTTATGGAATAGCGGATGCCAGTTACCGGCTGATTGACAATGAAACCGGGGATTATACGCTGTTGTTTGAAACAGGACGGCTGGCCAGAGGCATTGAAGTTTCATTTGATCAGGAGAATATTCTGCTGAGACTCAGTCTGCCGACCAGCAGGGAAGAGATTCATTGTTTTTATGAAACGATTCGTAAAATATGTGATCGGAAGGAAACCAGACAATTTCTCCATGAGGAGGAATGGAAAGATCTGGATGAAATTCCCGGGCTCATAGAAAATGATATACGAGCGAGCATTGGTGCACTGGAAGATCTGCGGGAGAAAGTAAAGGAAAATGAATATAAACATTTTCAGATATTTGGCATATGCTTTCCCATTTCACTGGGAAAGGGGGAACTGGAAGAGATTGCGAACGATCTGGATCGATTTGCTGATTTTATGAACCGGCTGCAGTCGATGAATGTCTATTATTCCGCGCCTAAAGTTTATGATATCCATGGTAAATTGACTGGTATTTATTTCACAGACACCAATCTTCCAACAGTCCTTCCAACGGAACCGTATATTGTTATGAACCAGGTGGAAGGAATTGAGGAATGGTATGTCATGTTAAAAGACCAGAGGACTATTCCGTATCAGGACTTTATTGGATTCATCCGTGATCAGGAATATCTTGATGCCAATCATATTCTGTTTGTGCTGACAGAAGAAGAGGTGCAGATGCTGGCGGATCATTATGCGGTGGAGATTTAAGAATACGGGAGGTGAGAAATCATATGAATATAGGTTTTTGGTGCTGTATCGCTTTAGTGCCTGCTTATCTTATTACAGCAATTTTATTTGCGGTCTTTAAAGGAAAATGTGCAAAATATATTACCGGATTTAACAGTCTGCCTAAAAAAGAACAGCCTCTCTATGATCAGGAGGCAATGGCGAAAGATATGAGAAATTCTTATTTGCTGTACGCATTGATTATGCTGCTCGGTGCAGTCTTTTCTGTGATTCTCAGTCCATATTCAGCGGCGGCAGCTTATTTTATCTGGGGATATTTCTTTTTCCGGGAGGTTCATCTGGATCCGTACAAGGCGTTCGAAAAATATCTGATAAAATAGGAAAAAAGATTATGTTATGATTAGGAGATGTGTGATATGGCGAATGAGGATAAAAAAGATTTTAACGCAATGCTGCAAAACAAAAAAGATATGCCAAAGATTCAGGTGATTTCCGATCCTAAAACCATAGAACGCTATGGAGGCAGCAGGATGTATTTTGCTCCGCCGGAAGATTATGACAAAGTGATGAAACGGATTCCTTATGGAAAAGTCATCACAGCAGGGACGATTAGGGAATACTTTGCCGAAATGAATCAGGCGGATTTTACGGATCCTATGACTGCAGGTATTTTTATTTCCATTGCGGCATGGGCAAGTCATCAGAGAGCGGAGGATAAAACGCCGTATTGGCGGACATTAAAGGCAAAGGGAGAATTGAATCCCAAATATCCGGGAGGCATAGAAGCACAGAGAAAGAAACTGGAAGCGGAAGGGCATACCATCATTCAAAAAGGACGTAAGAATATCAGATATTTTGTAAAAGACTATGAGAATGTTCTGTTTGACTGCAGGGAGATAGAAAATGAAGGATAATGTTTCTGCGTTTTGTGCGGAAGAGTATGATGAAAAGATAAAAAAGACACTGCCATATTATGAAGAATTCTACAGACAGGTAATTGATGTGGTCAAAGCAAAGTTTGACCGCCCTGTAAAATGGCTGGATGTGGGGTGCGGAACTGGAAAAATGGCAGAGGAAGCATGGAAAGCGGTAAAAATAGACCGGCTTCTTTGCTGCGATCATTCGCCGGAGATGGTAAGGACATCCGGGGAACGCTTTCAGAACAAAAATGTGGAGTTTCTGACCGTTTCACTGCTGGATATGGACATAGAAGAGACGTTTGATGTAGTAACTGCCATTCAGGTTCTGCATTATTTTAAAGGTGAGGAGCGGATGAAAGCAGTCAGAAAATGTTTTGAAGCATTAAATGCTGGGGGAATCTTTCTCACTTTTGAGAATTTTGCTCCGTATTCAGAAGCAGGAAAAAAACTCTTTCTGAAGCGCTGGAAAGCCTATCAGATGCAGCAGGGAAGGAGCAAAGAAGAATGTGAAAAACATCTTCAGAGATATGGAAAAGAATATTACCCGGTGACAATATCGGAACAAATGGACAGCTTAAAACAATGTGGATTTAAAGATTGTGAGATCATCTGGGTCTCCAACATGCAGGCAGGCCTGCTGGGAATAAAAGGGAGGGATTATAATGAAAATACGTTTCATCGAACCGGGAAATCGTCCGTATAAACCTACGCCATTGAATTATTTTGTGTATGACAGATATATCAGAACACCGTCGGTCGGCCTGAATACCCTGGCAACCATCGTGAAAAAAGAGGAAGATGACACTTTAATGTACAGTGAGTCCATTTCCAGAATTCCAAAGGATGATATATTGGATGCGGATGTTATATTTATAGGAATTTTTACTTTTGCTGCAGTCCGGGGCTATCAGATTGCCCGATATCTGAAAAAACGAAGCCGTGCAGTGACTGTAATGGGAGGCCTTCATGCTTCTATGAATTACAAGGAAGCGGTGCGCTATTGTGATTATGTGCTGATCGGAGAAGGAGATGAGACGATTCTTACATTTCTCAGGGCACTGAAGAATAAGGAATCGATGGACTTCCCGGGGATTGCATACCGGCGGAATGGGAAAATTGTGTATACAGGATACCCTTGTCCGCCGAAGAATATTGAAACAATCCCTGACCGTAATCTGGTGTACCGGTATCAGAAAATGGCCGGGCACAGCACCATATGGCCGCAGGTGCATGCATCCAGAGGATGTCCGCATAATTGTGATTATTGCGCTTTAGTTCGTCATTTCGGTCATAAAGTCCGGACCAGGTCACCTGAGAATGTTGTGGAAGATATCCGCCGGTCTATTGAATTTTTTGATAAAAAGCATTTTCGCCTGACCAAAGGCCTTTGGATTACTGATGACAATTTTTTTGCAGACAGGGAATGGGCAAAAGCGGTATTGAATGAAATCATTGACAGTAAAATCCGGTATCGGTTTAATGTTCAGGCCAGATATGAAGTGGGATTTGATGATGAGATGCTGGATCTGCTGAAAAAAGCCGGATTTTTTGAACTTGATATGGGGATCGAATTTCTGGATGATCAGTCTTTTCAAACCTATCACAAGAAAAGTACCAGAGATGAGATTATCAAATCCATTCGAAACATTCAGAAGCATGGTCTCAGTGTCAGAGGGCTTTTTATTCTGGGATCAGATGATCAGCAGAAGGGCGCAGGGGATCAGCTTGCAGAGTTTGTGATAGAAAATCACATCCAGGGCGTTCTGATTCAATCCATGTATTTTGTTCCGGGGACGCCCGTTTACAAAACTCACAGGAAGAGACTTCTGCATAAGAACTGGGCTCTTTACAATGGAAATGTAGTTCATCATCCGAAAAATATGACGGCATATGAACTGCAGCTGGAACATATCCGGGCAAGCAAAAAAATTTATTCCGTAAAACGGCTGATTCACGCATTAATTCATGAAGACTATATCCATAAAGTTTTGTTTTTTGGAGAATTTTTCTGGCATATGAGTGTGCGGTCGGATTTGAAAAAACAGCTTCCGTATCTGAAAGAAGCATCGCGAAAAAGACAGAAAAGGATAAAGATAGATTAAACTTAAGTGTTGTTTGATATGTGGATATGAAGGAGAAAATATTGAACGGATTTTTGTTAGTGATTCCATTCTTATTGATAAGGTTCCTGCTGCTTTCAATTTTAGATAAAGAAGCGGTTGGCAGAGCGGCTTATTTTGCGCCAATGCAGGGAAAGGAACGAACTGCATACTGGATCTATCAGATATCGAATGTTGGAATTTTTGCAGGTTTGTTTTTTTGAATGTTCTAATCGATTTTTCGATACAGTTTTATATGGGAATATTCTTATATTCTCTTGGCCTGCTTTTATGTGCTGCAGCCATGGTAAGTTTCTCTTCACCAGACCATTCGGGATTCAATAAAAACGGAATTTACCGTCTTTCACGAAATCCAATGTATCTGGCATATTTCATCTGTTTTCTTGGAATGTGCCTCTTAACCCGCTCGCTGACTCTGCTGGGAATTGTACTGATATTTCAGGTCTCCGCTCATTGGATTATTCTTGCGGAAGAGAGATGGAGTATAGAAAAGTTTGGAGAAGAGTATATCGAATATATGAATCAGGTAAGACGCTATATATGATAGACTCATTTTTGCTGCAGAAAGTTTACATTGAGATATTGGAGAGATGAAAATGGAGATTAGGAAGTATAAACAATCAGACTGCAGGATTTTAACAGAATTGTTTTATCATACAGTCCATACTGTTAATGCCAAAGATTATACAAAGGAGCAGCTTGATGTATGGGCAGATGGGAAAGCAGATTTAAAAAAATGGAATCAGTCATTCCAGGAACACTACAGTATAGTAGCTGTTGAGAATGAAACGATTGCAGGATTTGGTGATATAGATCTGACAGGTTACCTTGATCACTTATTTGTTCATGCAGATTATCAGAGGAAAGGGATTGCAGCAGCTATTTGCGACCAATTGGAGCAGGCGGTTCAAGGAAATATTACCACTCACGCTTCTATTACAGCAAAACCTTTTTTTGAAAAAAGAGGATACAGAGTTCTCAAAGAACAGCAGGTAGAAAGACAGGGAATTTTTCTGACCAATTATGTTATGGTAAAAGAACGATAAGTGGAAAAGGGATGATAACATGAAAAATGAGATTTTATTACTTGATGAAAAATCGGTAAATGATTTTTGGCGTTTAAGAATAGAGTTGTTTCAAGAATTAGAGGAAGTCAGCAAAGATGCAGACTGCACCCAATTAGAATCAGCAACGAAACAATATTATGTATCACATATAAATAAAGATTTGATCAGCTGGGGAGTCTTTCAGGAAGGACAACTGGCCGCGACAGGATCTTTATGTCTGTTTACCCGGATTCCGTATAATGAAAATCTAAGTGGATTGGAGGGATATATTTTAAATATATATACATCTAAACAATTTAGAGGGAATGGTTTTGCAAATCAGATTTTAGATAATATGATTGAATACAGTTATAAAAATAATATCAAAAGATTATGGCTCAACAGTAGTGAACAGGGAAAACACTTATATACGAAAAAGGGATTCCTACAGAAAAATAATGAAATGGAGCTTTTTTTATAAGTGATTCAATGGAAATGTTTAGATATGTCTGTTTTGCAGGAGGGAAAATGTATCAGATAAGACAGTATGAAGAAAATGGCCAGGAGATGCTGCTGCATTTTTTAGAAGAATGCCTGCCGCAGTCCGGCCGGGAATTTCAGCCGGATGGCCGCCATAAAATATATTGAAAGAATAAAGCGCATAGACAAACGATTTTAACAAAAAGAGGAGAGGGAAATGAAGAAATTGTTTACTGTAATTCGACAGGGGAAACTGGACGAAGTGAAGCGGCTGATTGAAAAAAAGCCTGAATTGGTTCATTGTGTTTCAGGGCCGCTGCCAAAGAAAGATCATGGACAGTCGCCCCTTCAGGTTGCATTGAAAACAGGGAAATATGAAATTGCCGATTATTTAATTGAGCATGGTGCGGATGTAAATTTTATGGAGGCAGAAGATGATGATCCGGGACTGCGGGCGCCGGTTTTGTTTGATGCCATCAGCGCTGTGATTATCTCACTTTGTTATAAAAGATTCGATGAATCGGAGACTGCGTTTGAATATATAGACAAGATGGTTGAAAAAGGAGCAGATGTAAATAAATGTGCTTCCAATGGATTTGACGCGATGCAATGGGCCGTAAATCAGGCAGAACTGCTGTTTGAACGGCCGACGGTATATTCACAATCTCAGGAGGCGGTGCGAAAACAGCTGGCTAAAATTCTTGATCTGCTGATTGAGCATGGCGCAGATTATGCAGCCTGGGCGAGAAGAGGACGTTATGCACAACCATATCCAGGACCCAGCAATAAGAGCATGTATCTGGACGATTTTGTGCCGGGAGAAGGAATGGATATCGATAAAAAGAAAGAAATGAGAGCGTTTATGCAGGAATACTTCAGAAGCAGAAATTTGCATGTTGAATGAAAGGTTGACACCCGCGGGATAAAATTTACAGCCGGACAAAGGTGTCTGGTTTTGAAGATACGATATTTCCTCACTTTATGTCGTGTAAATAAGAGATCTTTTAGCGTAATCTGTAAACCAGGGAGGTACAGAGAATGGATCAGAAGAAAACAGGCCAGTTTTTAAAAACATTACGTAAAGAAAAAAATATAACGCAGGAAAATCTGGCTGAAACACTGAATGTATCCACCAGAACAATATCCAGATGGGAAACCGGAAGAAATATGCCGGATATTAGTTTGTTAGTGGAACTATCAGAATTTTATCAGGTCAGTATAGCTGAGATTATTGATGGAGAAAGGAAAAGTGAGGATATGGGTCAAGAAACGAAAAGTACAGCGGTGAAAATGGCAGAATACAGCAAAAATGAACTCAGCAGAGAGAGACAAAAAGCAGTGAGTGTGATTCTTATGGTATTTGGCGTTTTCATTATGATTTCTGCTTTTGCAGCAGTTCCAAATGAAAGCAGCTGGGGAAGTATTTATGCGGTCGTTGGCGGAATGACGTTGATTATCGGCATATATTTTATGCTTAAGGCTGCTTTTACAAAAAGAATTCTGCGAATATTGAGTATTGCCGGATGTATCATTGCGTTATTGGGAATTTTTACCATGATGGATTATATTGCCGCGGCGCAGTTTCATCAGGTTCCCAGATTTAGTTATGAAAAAAGTTATGGCGAAGATGTAGTGGAGCATAAGACATTATTCTATACTGTGATTCAAAGAAATCCGGGAACGGAGAATGAAAAAATAGAAATTACTGAGTAGAAAAGCCGTTAATCTGCATTGAAAATCGAAGAAAAAACCGTGAAAAAAGGGCAGACTGAGACGGATGGAAGATTATATGATGCGGCAGCTGTTACTCTTTATGATGATCCTTATATCCGGTTTGGAATAAGTGGTCTGGATATGATATTTAAAATTAGTTTCAATTAATCCATATTTTATGTTAATTTTCGAAGAAATAAAAATTGTATTATCACTGCGGGATTTTTTGTCCGGCGGAATATCCTCCGCTATAATGGACTTAAGAAGAAAAGGTGATGTGATATGGAAAATGTACTCTTTTTCGTTGTGATGGAAGGATGCAGCGCATTGTTTTTATACCTGGGCTATCTGCTGTGGAAAAAAGAAAAAATTAATGTGATGCATGATTACCATTATACAAAGGTAAAAGAAAAAGATAAAAAAGCATACACAAGCGTTATGGGAAAGGCAATGATATTAATGGGAATTGGAATGACCGTTTCAGGAGTGATCGGCGTGTTTACAGTTTCAGTTGAGAGCGGAATTCCGGCATGCGTCACATTTGTTGTTGGACTCTGCATTATGATATACGGGCAGATAAAATATAACCACGGCATCTTTTAGAAAGTCCGGTTTGCAAAAAAATCAGGGAGTTTCGAATGTAATATCGCCGCCGGCAGGAGGAAGACGATGAAAATAGAATTTGCAGATCTTGTACTTTTAAATGACGAACTGAAGAAGCTGAATTCAAGGTATCATATTGATTATAAGAATGAAACAACAGCCTGTATTGAGTCTCCGGGTGAATGTTGCCTGACGCAGGATATGAAAGAACAGACGATGATGTGCATACAGGAATATTACCGGGGAAAAAACGCCCGGGTGATTTTTTCAGAGGATTTTTTGTATTTTTATTTGGAAGATGACGACACAGATCCAGATAATGAGGTTATTAAAAAATAAGCTTCACAAAATCTGTGAAAATTCTACTGTGAAAAAATTAAAGGAGTATGAAATTTAGGAAAGGTGTTTAGAAAGATGCAGTACAAAACTGGCGATAAAGAACTTGAACCTTCCATCTTATCTGCTGAGATAATTAAGAGCATAAATGACAGAATGAACAGAGGTATGAAATGAAAATATGTATTTTAGGACTAGGCGTAATAGGGACAACTTATGGATATGCATTCCAAAAAGCAGGACATCAGGTCGAACATTTAGTCAGAGAAAATAAAAAGCAGGATGTTTCGCTGAAATTAGATATAACGATATTAGATGGAAGGTATGACAATAAAGGAGAAGAGAAAACAGATATATACACGGTAAAGCTGGCGAAGCCAGATACGAGTTATGACTTCATCTTTTTAAGTGTTGCAAGTGGGAGAATAAAAGATGCCATAGAAACACTTTCAAAAAATAATGTGACAGGAAGTCTGGTATTATTCTGTAACTTTTGGAACCGTCGTGAAGAAATTGAAGAAATGACCGGTAATTATAAATATATTATAGGATTTCCGACAGCAGGCGGAAACATGATGGGGCAAAAGCTGAACTGTGTACTGTTTGATCATATAATGCTTGAAAGTGAAGAAAAAGCAATGATTTCAAATTATAAAGATTTGGAAGGACTTCTGAAATCAGCAGACATAAAAACAGAAATTCCTTATGATATGGTGGAGTGGATATGGATTCACATGGCAATAAATGCTGGTGTTACTTCGACTGCTGCAAGAGAAGGAAACATTGATGACCCAAAACAGCTTGCGATTGATCTTATGAAAGATTCCCGTGCATTAGCAATCGCAGTAAAATCAATCAGAGAAACTGTCAAAGTGGTAAAAGCCCGGGGAGTCAATCTGGGATTGTATAAAAATGAACTTCTCCCTTATAGAGTACCTTCTGCTATTGCAGGGATCATTATGAAACAGATGTTTTCGGGAAATGAACTTACAAGCAGAATTATGACACTGCATAATGATATAAATGACATTATGTATACATGCAGAAGTATCTATAAGACGGGAAAAGAGAAAAAGTTAGATTTGCCATTGTTTTATTCCAATATGGACAAAATCTTTCGTCAGTTGGATTCAGATTCATAGATTCCAGTTTGGAACAAAAATAGATACCCTGTGAAAAAGATGCAAAGGACAAAGAAAATGAAACGGCGCGAATGAGGAGGTGTCGGTATGAAAATTGGAATTGGAAAGGAATTTCCACGTTATTTTAAATCCTTGTATCCGGAAGAGTTTGAATTGTTTTCTCATTTTGAGACAACATCGGGAATTCCAAATGTTTTATTTGCCATAACGACATGGAAGAAAAACGGAAAACCAAATGTGTGTTTTCATGGATGGAGCTGTTTTCACGGAGATAAGACGGCGTTTTTTGCAGTCATGGGAAATCTGTACCAGCATACGCATACTTATGCCAATATTCAAAGGGATCGATGCTTCTGTATTAATTTTCTGCCTGTCAGCTATTATGACAGACTGGTGGACACGATCCATCATAATGAAGAGGCAGAGGATGAATTTGCCGTGGGAAATTTTACAATGGAAGAGGCGGAGACGATTCATGCGCCTTTGATCCGGGAGGCTTTTATGAACATCGAATGCAGTCTGAAAGAAATGAAAGACTTAAGCGGGGCGGGGATCACATCGATGATCATAGGAGAAGTTCAGTATATTTCGGTGGAGGAAGAGTATGCGCGGGGCAGTGAAAAACGATATGGAGAAGATGGTTTTATGATGTTAGTGCCAGGGCAGCAGAATCTGATAACAGGTGATGCCGGCCAGTCTGCAATCGCCACGGTAAAAATTGAGAAATATGATTAAAATCAGAGGAGAAAAATGAAGATAAAGTTCTGAGAGAGGCTGGAAGGAGATAAAGCGTATCAAAAGAAAAGATAAGAGTAAAGGAGCAGTGGGTGTGACAAATAAAGATAAAATGCATAATGTGGAACTTTATCAGGCGGCAGATAAAGAATTACTGGAAGAACAACAGAAATATATGGAGAAATTATATGATTATAATCATACACGTCCAAAGGAAACGAAGAAGAAAGAGAAACTGCTGAAAGAGCTGTTTGCGGAGATAGGAGAGGGCTGTTATATTGAACCGCCGCTGCATGCAAACTGGGGCGGACATTATGTTCATCTGGGGCAAAATGTTTATGCCAATTTTAATCTGACATTGGTAGATGACACACATATTTATATAGGAGACGATACAATGATCGGGCCGAATGTAGTAATCGCTGCAGGAACACATCCTATTTTGCCGGAACTTCGCAGGGAAGGATTTCAATACAATGTATCGATTCATATTGGAAAAAACTGCTGGCTTGGCTCAGGTGCGATTATTTTACCTGGTGTGACAATTGGAGATCACACAATTGTAGGCGCAGGAAGCGTTGTTACGAAAGATCTTCCCGCCAATGTTCTGGCTGCTGGGAATCCATGCAGAGTCCTGCGCGAAATTAGCGGGCATGACAGGAAATATTATTATAAAGACAGAAAAATAGATGACAGAATATGGGATCAGTTGAATGAAGAAAACGGGAAGAGATATAGTAAGAAAAATGGGAATGCAGGACAATAAAGATAAAAATAAGAAAAAGGATCATAGTTCAAATAATTATCTGGCAGTGGGATTAAGTTTGGGAGTGGCGTTCGGACTCCTGCTGGACGACCTTGCCCTTGGTATAGCATGCGGCGTAATAGTGGGATGTCTGCCTAATTTTAAAAATAGGGGAAAGAAATAATTGATAAAGAAGCTTATTTCATCCATTAATTCAAAAATCCACAAACCCAGCTGCCAAAATGAATAGATAGAAGAGGAGTAAAGTATTTGTCAAATAAAATAGATTATAAAAACAAAGCTATAAATTGTGTAAAGGATACTGTGCTGCCATTACAAAAGGGTCAATTCGAAGAATGTGGCTGCAGTTTAGACGAACAATATAAAAAATATGGAAATACAGAAAGTTTCTTCGGAAAAGTAATAGAATCAGGGCATGTATATGAAATTGGTTATCCAAAGTGTGTATGCTCTGAAGTATTATCTGGAAAAGTAAGCAGCGCAAAACATTGTGAATGTTCCAGGCAAAGTGTGTTGTATATTCTGGAACAATTGCTGCCGGATAAAACGATTACGGTAAAAACAATAGAAACAGTTTTAGGTGGAGCAAAGAAATGTCGTTTTCGAGTAACAATAGAATAAAACAGGTCGTTTATGGAATTGTTATATAGAGAATGCTGGTTGAAAAAGAAGTGCAGGTAATGTCATTTTTATCTGGTACTCATTGTTCCGACAACCGGTACTGCAGCAGTTTTTCTTTGTTGCATTTTATCCCCTGTAATGGTCTGCGTCCGGAACAGAAAAAGCGTATGTTTTGATTTAGATCATTTATCTTGCAGGAAGAAGGAGGACGCAGAAGGAGAATGAAAACAATTTTTTTGCATGGCCTTGGACAGACAGCGGATGACTGGCGGGCTGTGATTCAACAGGCCTCGTTATCAGATATTGACTGTCCGGAACTATTTTCACTGCCGGAGGGAGATATGTCCTATTCCGAAATATTGAAAAAACTGGAAAAACGATATGAAAAAGAGACTGAAACTTTCTGTATCTGTGGTTTATCATTAGGAGGGCTTCTTGCGCTTGATTATACGATTCGTCACAGGAATAAGGTGGATTCTCTGGTTCTTATTGGTGCTCAGTATAAAGTTCCGACTCGAATGATTGATTTTCAGAATTTCATATTCCGGTGCATGCCAAAGAAAGCATTTGACAATATGGGAATGTCAAAGAAAGATGCCATTCAATTGTCTCATTCCATGCGGACTCTGGATTTCAGTGCCGGATTAAAGGATATAATGTGTCCGGTAATTATCATTTGCGGGGAAAAGGATACTGTAAATCTGAAAGCATCAAAACGGCTGGCTAAACTTTTACCGCAGGCAGAACTGCATATTGTTCCCGGCGCCGGACATGAAATCAATAAAGAAGCGCCGGAAGCGATTGCTGCGATTTTGTGAAAGAATTCGGAAGAAGAAAGCAGATTGGGAAAGTGAGGATGACGGTAATGAAAAAGAGTACGATGATTTCAAAGATTGTTATAGTGATATGTGCATTCCTGATTGTTTTAGCAGTGATCAACGGGTTTACTGGCTTTATAAATTCAAAATTGACATGGGGCACAACGGCAGTCTGCATTGCAGGATTCAGCATAGCAGTCTTTGCGGCAGCTGCATGGGAACGAAAAAAGAAAATGTAAGCTGCGGAAGGATAAAAATGAGATTTAAGTATACAGATGGAGATGATGCCGATTTTATAACATTGTGCCATGAACTGGATGAGTTTTTGAATGAAATCGCAGGTGGTGAAGAAAACAGGGCAGAATATATTCCTTATAATCAATTAAATGATATTCAGGATGTCATTGTTGCATATGACAATGAATTGCCTGTTGGCAGTGCCAGTTTCAAAAAATATGATAATGAGTGTGCGGAGATTAAGAGAGTGTTTGTAAAAAAGGAGTATCGAGGAAAGGGAATATCTAAAAGTCTGATGGAATTACTGGAAGATCGTGCCAGAGAACAGGGATATCATTATCTGATTTTAGAATCCGGGGAGCCATTGACAGCAGCGATGGCCTTGTACAAAAAAATCGGGTACACTATTGTTCCAAACTATGGACCATATCAGGATATGCCAGAGTCCATTTGTATGAAGAAGAAAATATGAATCAGAGTACGGAGGTAAATGTTATGAAGGACATGATTGCATACTGCGGACTGGACTGTGAAACATGTGATGCATATCGCGCAACCATCAATGATGATCAGGCACTTCGGGAAAGAACCGCAAAAAAATGGGCGGAGTTAAACAATGCGCCTATCCTGCCTGAACATATTAATTGCGAAGGGTGCCGTGCGGATGGAGTGAAAACAGTATATTGTGACAGTCTCTGCGGTATTCGGCAGTGCGCTCTGGAAAAAAGGGTAACAACATGCGGTGAATGTTCAGAACTGAATCACTGTCAGACAGTTGGGGCGATCATCGCCAACAATCCGGATGCACTGCATCATTTGAAGGGATCGCAGGATGGTTTCACAACAGAAAATAACCGGCAGACTGAAATTTAAAAAACAGTGAGAGGACTCAAAATGGAAATCAGAGAAGTCAGAGAAAATAAGAAAAAATATCTTCACCTGTTATTACTGGCAGATGAACAGGAAGATATGGTCGATCGTTATTTGGAACGGGGAACCATGTACATATTATTGGACGATGGAAGTGTGAAGAGTGAATGTGTCGTTACGGATGAAGGAAATGGAATTCTTGAATTGAAAAATATGGCTACAGAGCCTGCATTCCAGGGAAAAGGATACGGAAGGAAACTGATTCAGTTTATTTCGGAGCAGTACCGGGGACAGTATTCTTTGCTGCAGGTCGGAACCGGGGACAGCCCTCTGACTGTTCCGTTTTACGAGAAATGCGGGTTCCACCGGTCTCACAGAATCAAAAATTTTTTTACGGATCATTACGATCATCCGATTTATGAAGCAGGGATTCAGCTGATCGATATGATTTATCTGCAGAAAAAATTGTCTGACGGCGGAGACGCAGTCTTATATATTCATGGAAAGGGCGGGAGTTATCTGGAGGCAGAACAATATAAGAAAAACTGTCCCGGATTTGATGTAATAGGAATTGACTATGAAGTCGACGTCCCATGGACCGTAGAAGATAAGATACGGCAGGCGTATGATGAAGCAGATAAAAAGTATCAGCGTATAGTTATCATTGCCAGCAGCATAGGAGCATATTTTGCAATGCATACTTTACAGAAAAAACATATAGAAAAGGCCTTGTTTATTTCGCCAATTGTGGATATGGAGAAATTGATCCTTGATATGATGAGCTGGGCGGGGGTATCAGAGGATGAACTTGTCGGGAAAGGAGAAATTCCGACGGATTTTGGTGAAACTTTATCATGGGAATATTTATGTTTTGTGCGGGAACATCCGATCTGCTGGGGCATACCGACAGAGATATTATACGGAGAGAGAGATAATCTTACATCCCGGGAGACCATAGAGCAGTTCGTGAATTGTCATAATGCCAGACTTACTGTGATGGAAGAAGGAGAGCATTGGTTTCACACAAAAAGACAGCTTGAATTTTTAGACTGCTGGATGAAAAATATCATGTTGAAAGAAAAACTGGACTTAAAGAATGCTTTAAAAATCCGAACCGCAGACAGGAATGATTATGTTCGGGTCAGAGATTTTTATGATTCATTGATTGATGCAATGGAAGATGCAGAGTATAAGCCGGGATGGGAAAAAGATGTATATCCATCACAGGAATTTTTGATTCAGTCTATCGAAAATAATCATTTGTATATCGGAGAGATAAATGAAAGTATTGCTGCCTGTATGGCGGTAAACCACGAATATAATGATGGTTATCAAAAGATTTCGTGGTCTGTCAAAGCGAAAGATTCAGAACTTTTTGTAATCCATGCACTGGGAGTTCATCCGGAGTATTCCGGGGAAGGAATCGCAAAGCAGATGATCCGCAAAGTAATCAAAACAGCACATGAGCAGAAAATAAAAGCAATCCGGTTGGACGTTCTTGCCGGAAATATCCCGGCAGAACGAGTATACACTCAGATGGGCTTTGCTTACCGGGGCACTGCAGCCATGTTTTATGAGGATACCGGATGGACGGATTACCGGCTGTTTGAATATATCGTTCCAGCCGGCTTTGCGTAAGGAGGATAACAATGCAGCGCAGTTAATGCTGACTTTTTGCTTTACAGATAAGCTGTGTCATTGTCCCCATCGGACAGTAGACACACCAGCTGCGTGGTTTAAACAGTATCATTGTGAGCAGTCCAAGTACCGTGGAGGTGAGCATTACACTGTAAAATCCAAAGGCAAACTGGGCTGTTCCTGCATGGAAAAGTGTGCCGTGATAGGCCCACTGCCATGGTACTTTAAAAGTCCATAAAAGAGTTACGACCTGCTGCAGATTCTGAATGCCGGAAAATACCAGATATGTATTCCAAAGCATCAGGAAGAACATTACGAAAAAGAATATTAAAAATCCGTATCGGAACCATTTATGTTTCATCCATCCTGGGATATCCTTTTTTCGGGAAAGTCCAAGTCGGCCGCCCAGCAGTCCGAACAGCTGTCCTCTCCCGCAGTAACGATTGCAGTATCCCTTTGTTCCTTTCGTCAGCGAAATGATCAGAGGAACAAAAAAACAGATCAGGCCCAGCCATGCAGACAGAATATTAAAAAATCCTAAAATCAGATAAGTAAGAGAAAAAATCCATAAATAATCATACCATCTTTTTTTCATGCTTCTGCCTCCCGAATTTCAATTACGCTGGCCGGACATTCTTTTGCGCATTTACCGCATCCGACGCATTTTTCCATAGATACCTGAGCGGTGATGCCATCTATAATCTGAATGGCTCCCAGCGGACAGACTTTTACACAACAGCCGCAAGCCACACAATATGACGCTTCAACAAATGCCTTTCGTTTTTTTTGAATTGAAGTCATGTTTTGTTCTCCTTTCAATTGATGAATTTTGCAGCTCTATCATACATCAGCAGACCTGTGCTTTTCTGTGACAAAATCACTAAATAAGGAAGAACGAAGAAGAATCCGGTATCATGAGATTGACTGTATCATGATAAAAGTCCGATGTTAATGATCGTTGCTTGCAAAAAGATCCATTCTGTGGATATATTAAAAGCAGCTTCGGAGCAAAAATGTGTTTTGAAAGGAATGTTTTGCGTATGATCAACGATAATATCAAACGGTATCGGAAAGAAAAAGGGTACAGTCAGGAGGAGATGGCGGTAAAACTCCATGTAGTAAGGCAGACCGTGTCTAAATGGGAAAACGGCCGGTCTGTTCCAGACGCGGAAGTGCTGATCCGTATAGCGGAGATTCTGGATGTTTCTGTTCATGATCTTTTAGGAATTGAGATGGAACAGGATGATGTCAAAGACCTGACCAGTGAACTTGCGCGTGTCAATGCAGTCCTGGCAGAGAAAAATGAGAGGGAAAATCTGGTGAAAAGAGCCAGTGAGAAAAGAGGTCTGATTTTGTTCCTGTCTTTTGCGGCTATGCTGGCGGCGCTTGCGATTCATAAACCGGTGGTTTCTGCTGTATTATCAGGAGGATGTATTCTGGCAGCGGTTTTCATTTTGTATCATAACCTTGCTCTGATGACCAGTGTCACCACAGATGATATAAAATTAAAGGTTCTTCGAATCACAACGATCTTTAATATCTGCATTCTGGCGGCAGGAATCATTTTATCCGCGCTGACGGCATCCGGCGTGCTTCAGTTTTCAGAGCAGGAAGAAAAAATGACGGCGATGTTTGTGACGGCATGTATTATGATTTTTACGGGCATTGTCTCCCCGAAACTTCCGTTTACGAGACATACCGGATTAAGGCTTCCATGGACCATCAGAGATGAGGAAACATGGAATCTTGCCCACAGGATTTTAGGCTATATTTCCCTTCCTCTGGCTTTATTATATATTGCATGTTCATTGACGATAGAATCTTTTCAGCAGGTAACCCTTGCGGCTGTATTGCTTTGGATCTGCATCCCGGGAGGAATCTCTTATATTTTCTACCGGCGGAAAATGCATGGAAGAATATCTTCATAAAAATAAAAAGAAAGTCGGGACTATCCGTGTTATGATATTATGGTAAAAGAACGTTAGTCTGATCAAAGGAGTACAGGAAGATGAAGAAAATGTTATTAGTATCTATGCTGCAGCATTCTGCGGATCTGGTGAAGAAAGCAGAGCCGGATCTGGCAGGAAAGGTGGTAACCTATATTCCAACAGCAAGCATTGCGGAAGAGATTGAGGGAATCGTTGAAGAAGAGACAAAAATACTGAACGGTCTGGGACTGGAAGTGGATGTATTAGAGATTTCCGCCGCTTCCCGTCAGAAAATAAAGGAAAGTCTGACAAAGGATGATCTGATTTTTGTCAGCGGCGGAAATACTTTTTTCCTGCTGCAGGAATTGAGGGAAACAGGAGCTGATCAGATTCTGACAGATCAGATAAACAACGGAAAACTTTATATCGGAGAGTCAGCAGGAGCTGTGGTGATGTGTCCGGATATCGGATATTGCGCAGAGATAGACAGCGTGGAAAAAGCTCCGGATTTAAAGGATTATGCGGGGCTGAATCTGGTAGATTTTTATCTCGTGCCGCATATTGATAATGAAGGCATGGGGCCGGGAGCGAAACGAATCACAGAAAAATATGGAGATAAGATGGAGTTGAAAGTTCTCCGGGATGATCAGGCGGTTTGGATCGAGGGATCGGAAATTACAATTCTTTAAAAAGGAAAGGTGAAAGAGGAATGGAAAAGATGGATTTAACAAAATTTGAATGGATCAGGGACCCTGAAAGTTATAAAATAGGAAAAGATACAGTTGAAATTGTGACGAAGCCACACACGGATCTTTGGCAGAGGACATACTATCATTTCCGTAATGATAATGCGCCGGTATTTCAGATGGAAACAGAAGAGCAGTATTTCAGTTTCGTAGTGAAAACAGATTTTCAGGAGAGCCATCACCGGTTTGACCAGTGCGGGATTGTAATGTATCTGGACAGCGAGAACTGGCTGAAAGGTTCCATTGAATATGAAAATGAAGAATACCAGCATTTAGGAAGTGTGGTGACAAATCAGGGATATTCTGACTGGGCAACAACGGTCATTGATGCGTCTGTAAAATCCATGTGGTATCGTTTCAGCCGCAGGGAAGATGATTACTGCATTGAGTGTTCGGCCGATGGAGTGAATTTTGAGCAGATGCGGATTTGTCATATGCATCAGGGAAAAGGCAGAATCCGTTTTGGCATCTATGCCTGTTCACCGGAAGATTCTTCCTTTAAAGCGGTATTTTCCAATATGGAACTGATGGAATGCCAGTGGAAAGCTCATGACGGACAGCAGCCGGATGAAGAAGAACAATAAGATCATGCAGGATAGAGGACAACATGGAATTTGAGAAACTGGCACTGACGGATGGAGATAAAATCAGGAAAATTGCAGAGGAGGTTTTTAGAACCTTTGATTATTATGAACCGTCTTTGATTGGGTATTTTGGAGGAAAAAGGATATGATCAGAGAATTTCAAAAGGCAGATCTTGACAGAGTGGCAGAGATTTGGCTGAACGGGAATCTGGAGGCACACTCTTTTATTGCGGAAGAATATTGGAAAGATCACTTCGATATGGTCAAAGAAATGCTGGCATCCGCCGAAATCTATGTTTTGGAAGATGAGAAAGGAATTCAGGGATTTGTTGGTCTAAATGGACATCATATAGAAGGTATTTTTGTGGACGGAACGGAGCGTTCTAAGGGAATTGGAAAACAGCTGCTGGATTTTGTGAAGAATAGAAAAGGACAGTTAAGTTTAAATGTATATGCTGAAAATGAGAAAGCGATGAAATTCTACCTGCGGGAGGGATTTACAGTCCAGGAGAAGAGCATGGATCCTGATACCGGAGAACAGGAGTATAAAATGATGACAATATTTCCATGATTTGGAAGAAAGGCTTGAATTATACTTTAACGTTGCTTATAATGATTTGGGGGAGCATAAATACCATGGAAAAATAAAAATTCCACCTGCTTTTATGGATGTTGCTTGATGTTTTTGCTCAAAGGAGGAACTTGGTATGAAGAAGAAATGGGAAACCCCAAGAATGATGATTCAGGAATTTGCGCCAAATGAATATGTGGCGGCGTGTTATACACTGGTATGTGCCATACCGGGAAGTTCGCCAACGAAAATTGGTGATGGCACCAGCACAAGATATTTTAATGGGACAAATGGCCGGCCGGGAAATAGATATACAACGTGGGATGGCAGCAGAGTCTATGCGGATGGTCTCGCCCATGGCAACTGCGGAAATGAGTCAACATCTTATGATGTCGATCACAACATAGGCTATGAACATAACAATGATGGGACAGTAAAGAATGCGGTGATCAGCAATGTTCATATTGGAAGCCAGGCTTCCGGAAACAGATACTATGCTGCATGGAACTCTGATAACGGAACTATGTATACCCATTATGGTTTTGCGATCATGGATTCCAACCAGAACCATTCATAGATACAGCAATCGAATAAAGAGAATCAACAGGCTGAAGGTTTTATCTTTCAGCCTGTTTTGATAAAGAAGAGAACGGAATTGTATGAATTGATATACAGGAAACATTTTGTCTGCTGAAAAGACATAAAAAGGAAGGGGAGAAACATGGAGAAAAATAAAATCATTGATATACATGCACATTTTACAACAGACAGTTATCTGAATATGATAGAAAAACACGGAGCATCTATGGAAGACGGATTTCCTCTGCCGCCCTGGAGTGTTGAAAAACATCTGGAGTTTATGGATCAATGCGGAATAGAGTGGTCGCTGATTGCCCTGTCGTCTCCGCAGCCATACTTTTCGGGGGCAGAGAAAGAATCCATAGAAACCTGCCGTCAGTTAAATACGGAGGCTTCCGGAATTAAGAAACAGTATCCGGACCGGTTTGGATTTCAGGCATGTCTGCCTCTTCCGGATGTGGACGCCGCAGCAGAAGAGGCAGTCTATGCGCTGGATGTTTTAGATGCCGATGGAATTAAATTTGCCAGCAACAGCAGAGGCCTGTATCCGGGTGATCCTGCACTAGAGCCGCTGATGGCTGAATCAGACAAGCGTCATGCTGTCTGCAATATCCATCCGCATCGGCCGGAGCCGATAAAAGAAGGGGGTTTCTCCGCCGGCCCGGCGCCGCTTTTTGAATTTATCGCCGATACTACCAGAGCTGTGTTGAATTTAGTGGGAAACGGCGTAATAGAACGTTACCCCAATATTACCTGGATCATTCCTCACTGCGGATCATTTCTGCCTAATATATATCAGAGGTTTATTGGCATTTCTCATATTCTGGTTCCTAAGGGGATGATGCAGGACATCGATATTAAGGGAAGTTTTGAAAAACTGTATTACGATATTGCCGGGAATCCGGCTGAATTGCTGGATCTGCTTTTGACCATGACAACGCCGGATCATATCATGTACGGCAGTGATTTCCCGTTTACGCCGGCTTCTGCGGCAGAAGAAAACCTGAAACAAGTGATAAAAATGCTGGATCAGAGAAAAGACCTCAGATCATGTAAGGAAGCTGTTTTGTATGGAAATGCAGCTGCACTTTTCAAGCTGTAAAACAGCATCGGTTTTCAGAGATTATAGTTTGCAATATGATAATATCCTGATATACTTAAGGATAGAAACCATAAATATGACAAAGATAAAAACGCAATGTGCGTCTTTAAAGATGCGCTAGAGCCGGTAGGTAGCCCGGCCGTCCTGTCCTGCCCGGACGGGGTAAGTAACCTGCCCCTCCTGGGTTGTCCGTTCTTTGTCCATAACAGTTTTAAAGGAGGGAATCGTTATGGACAGAGTAAATGAAACGCTGACAGTTTTCTTTGAGGATCCGTTCTGGATTGGTGTTTTTGAGCGGAGGACAGGAGAGAAACTGTCTGTCTGCAGAATTGTATTTGGGGCAGAGCCAAAAGAATATGAGATATATGATTTTATTCTCAGACATTATAAAGACTTAGAGTTCAGCCCGCCGGTTCAGAGTGACAGAAAGGAAAAGGCGGATAATCCCAAACGCAGACAGCGCAGCGCCAGAAGGCAGGTGCGCCAGACAGGAATCGGAACAAAATCCCAGCAGGCTTTGCAGAAGCAGCGGGAGATGCTGAAAGAAGAATGTCAGAGAAGGAGAAAAGAAAAAAAGGAGATCTGGAAACGGCAGAAATTTATTCTGAAGCAGCAAAAACGAAAGGAAAAGCACAAAGGGCATTAGAGAGGTATTATAATGGAATTAAAAAAACTGAGACATAAATTTTCTGTATGCAAAGTAGAGGATTATTCCATGGTTGATTTCAATCAGGAGTTTTGCTTCACCGGCAGGACAGAGGAAGAGAATTCCCTGGTCTGCATGACAGAACATGTTCCGGAAAATGCAACAGAACGGGATGACGGCTGGAGAGCATTCCGCATTCAGGGAATCCTGGATTTTTCTTTGATCGGAATTCTGGCGAGGATTGCAGGATTACTGGCACAAAACGAAATCGGTATTTTTGCAGTTTCAACCTATAATACAGATTATATCCTGACTAAGGAAGAAAATTATGAGAAAGCACTGGAGATATTAAAGCAGGCTGGATACCAGATCATTGATTGATATCAGAACATAATGACATTTAGGAACCTCTGGCAGCCATTTGAGAACTGTTCCTTATATTTCCCTTTTTAAATGATATACTTGCGTTATAAATCGCAAGGAGGGAAAATTATGGATCGAAAATCAATTTCACAGGAATATCTTTTGCTGGTGCTGGATAAGAATGGGTATATACCGCCGATGCGCAGGGAGGAATCCAATGCGGGATTAACAGCGGCGTGTTTTATGGATCTGCTTCTAAATGAAATTATAACAGTAGACAAAAAGCGGATTACAGTGGCATGTGATCTTCCGCAGGAGCTGGCGCATCTTACACCGATTTATGCGTATCTGAAAGAAAAAACCCGTTCGGTCAGCAGAATGATGACGGATTATGCTGCCGGAATCAGGATGAAACCGCTTATAACAGAAATTGGAGAATCTCTGGCTGCGGAGGGTATGGTTTCCAAAGGAGAAGGCGGCCTGTTTGGAACAAAAGTCATATATCTTTCTGAAAAGGACAGTAAAGAAGAACTGCTGGATCAGATGAAGTCTGCGGCTGTGGATAAGAGCAAAATTACGGCTCATGATACAGTGCTGATTTTTCTTCTGCAGAAAACAAAGAATCTGAAGCAGTATTTTTCGAAATATGAACAGGAACAATGGAAGGCAGTATTAAAGGCCATAAAGAAAGATCCCCAGAACAAACAGCTGTCAAAGATGATTGATGAGCTGAATGACTGGATCATAATAATCCTGGCTACAGTTTTGATGTATATATAAAAGAAGGCCGCTGAAAAAGCATAAGGAGGATGAAAATCCATGAAAAGTATCATAGTGTATGGCTCACAGTATGGGACAACCCGTTTTTATGCCGAAAAACTGTCGGAACTGACAGACATAGAACCGATCAGTTATGAGCAGGCAGCGGAAGTATCCGGCTGTGAACTGGTGATTTATCTGGGAGGCTTATACGCAGGCGGGGTAAAAGGATTAAAACATGCGCTGAAATATTTCCCAAAGGAGGCAGAGCTGATTCTGATTACCGTTGGCCTGGCAGATCCTGCCGATTCGGAAAATGTAAAGAATATAAGAAAGTCTCTTAAAAAACAGATGCCGGATGATGCATATAAAAGAGCCAGGATCTTTCATCTTCGGGGAGGGATTGATTATAAACAGCTTACATTCAAACATAAAACGATGATGAAGCTTTTGTACAATTCTGTAAAAAATACGCCTCCGGAAGAGATGACGGCGGAGACAAAGGCCATGATAGAGACCTACAATCAAAAAGTCAATTTCGTGGATGAAAGGACATTGGAGCCGATTGTGAAGGAAATAAAAAAGATGTTGTCAGGAGGTAAAAGATGACAATACGGCAGGAAGAGCAAAGAGATTACGAAGAAGTGTATCAGCTGGTAAAAAAAGCCTTTGAAACTGCGGAAGAAAGTGATGGCACAGAACAGGACTTGGTGACAGCATTGAGGAACAGTGAATCTTTCGTGCCGGAATTATCTCTGGTGGCAGTCGAGGATGGAAAGATCATCGGACATATTTTATTTTCAAAGATTATGATCGGCGGCAGAGAGGAACTTGCTCTTGCGCCATTGTCGGTGCATCCGAAATGGCAGAAGAAGGGAATCGGTCTTGCGCTGATGGCAAAAGGCCATGAGGCTGCCGGAAAGCTGGGATACGATTATGCGGTCGTGCTGGGTCACGCAGAATATTATCCTAAAGCAGGATATGTGCCTGCCGGCAGATATGGAATCAAAGCACCTTTCGATGTGCCGGATGAAAATTTTATGGCAGTCCGGTTAAATGATAAGGCAGAGAATCTAAATGGCACGGTTCAGTACGACAAGGCATTTGGAATTTAAAAATAAAATCGAAGATAAAGGGGAAAGGAAATGCAGATTGAAGGAAATCAAAAAGAACTGGACGCGATGAAAGAATTTCATAAAGGAAACAGGCAGGAAGGTCTCCGGCTTCAGGAAGAGTTTGCCGCTGCGTTTCGTGAGGAATATAAGGATAAAGATCACTGTCCGTGCAGGAAAGCCTGCCGTTATCACGGAAACTGTAAAGAATGTGTGGCAATCCACAGAGCTCATCAGGAGCATGTTCCAAACTGTATGAGACCGATGCTGAATAAGAAGATAAAGATATTATCAGAATTGACGGAACATTCCATTGCGGATGAGATTGAACCGCCAAAAGAGGTGCTTCGAAAAGAATTTCTTTGATAAAGGAGTCAGGATATGACAAGAGTCTGGATGTCGCTGCAGACGAAAGAAAAGAATCATTATGTCATTCGTTTGACAGCAGGAATGGCAGGGATTATCCTGCTGGCGTTTCTTCTCATTTTTCTATGCGCCCGTATTATCATAGAATTGGATGAATACAAGGAAATTATCTCTCTTTTGATGTGCGCTGGAATGACAGGAATTATCATTTTCTTTGCGGTATGGTTAGGACGTGTCCTGCAGAGGGACGCTATGATTTTTTATGAAGACCCGGCGGGAAGATTGTATGTTTCGGATGTTCGGCAGTATATCGGATACCGCAGGGGAATCATTGGCGCCATGCAAATGGCATTACGAACGCAGAAGGAATTGGCAGGGCTGAAAAAGCAGGCGGAGCGTCAGGGGTTTAGTTCCGCTGGAATGACAGAGATTCTGAAAGTTGATGTTATGAAAGAACATCCCGGTTCGTATTCTCTGGTCTGCCAGGTAAAATACGGGGAAAAACGGACAGGCAGGAGAACTTATATTCTTGGGAAAGGATATGATAATGAGAGCCAGCTGCTGTATGTGCTGGAACGGAAAAAGAAATGGGAAAATTCCGTTGAGATTGCGAAAAGCAGGAAACCGATCTGCATATTTTTGAGCTTTCTGGTATTTTGCATCTTCGCTGTATTATGTTTATTCAGCCATCCATATTTTGCAAAACTGCCGCAGGAGATGTATTTCCCGAGTCTGGGATGTGCGTTTGCGGCATTTTGCTGTATGATTTATTTTACCGTTCAGTATCGCAGGGGTGAATCAGCCGGGAGGTGAGGAAAAATGCTGGAAATTATTTTTATTATTGCCGGAATTGCTGTGCTGTGTTATACAATGATTCTGAAAGGAAATGCATGGCAGTCATTTGTGGATTCTCATAAGAAAGAGAAATCAGACAATGAAAAGAAAAGATGAAAGCCAAGAATTTGAGCGGAAGATGAGGAGACAAGAAATGGACATTAAAATATATGATACATTGCCGGAAGAAGCGGTCAGAATCAGAAAAACGGTTTTTGTAGAGGAACAAGGATTTCAGGATGAATTTGATAAGATTGATTCTTATGCAAGACACCTTGTTCTGTTTGACGGAGAAAATCCGATTGCTGTCTGCAGGTTTTTTCGGAATGAGGAAACAGGAGATTTTACAGTAGGAAGGATTGCAGTCCTGAAGGAATACCGGGGACAGAATATCGGCACAAAGGTTCTGAAAGCTGCAGAGGAAGCGATAAAGGACGAGAAGGGCAGTAAAATTTGTCTTCATGCACAGCTGCAGGCAAAAGATTTTTATGGGAAACAGGGATATCTGCAGTATGGAGATATAGATTATGAGGAATTCTGTCCCCATATCTGGATGTGCAAAAAACTGGAATCATGTGACAATATTACAGCATAAACAGGAGAATCTTATTGTGAAAATTGATTTTAAGGAAATTGCAGAAGTGAAAATTCCGGGAATGAATGGAGGAACAGGGCAAATGTCGGCCAGGATGCATAGGAGCGAGAAAGGGAAGATTATTCCATGCAAGATTCATCCAGGGGGTTCTATAGGGCTTCATAAACATGAGACAAGCGATGATATCAATTATATTATAGAAGGAATCGGGCAGGCAGTCTGTGACGGCCAGAAAGAAAGTCTTCAGGTAGGTGTGTGTCATGTTTGCCCAAAAGGTTCTGAGCACAGCATTGTTAATACAGGAACAGAAGATCTGGTGATGCTGACGGTCGTTGTAGAGAGATAGAATAAAAAAAGACAGAAAGAGAGACTGATATGAGAAAAATTTTATTTATACTTGCGGTTTTATGTTTTTTGATGTGCGGCTGTCAGAAAAATGAAAATTCTGACGCATCAGAATATCAGGATGAACTTTCCAAAGCGCAGGAGATAACCGTAGTATCTGAAGATACATCTAAAATAACCAGGACGATAACGAAAGATAAAGATCTGAAAAAATTTGTAAATGCTCTGGATCTGGAACATTGGAAACTGGGAGAACTGCCGGATGACGCAAAAAAGACAGGAACATTTGGATTCTCACAGGAGGAAACCATTAAATTTGGGGAAACAAAACCAGATAAGAAACTATATGATGTATGTGAAATCACGATGTATGATCAGCCGTATATTGATCTGGAAATGGGAGATATCCATATGGTGTTTCAGATAACAGAACAGACAGCAAATGATCTGAATGATTATTTTTAAGGAGAAATACGATGAGAGAAGTAAATCCCATGGATACGGACCGGGCAAAAAGCTGGCAGCTGTATATTGATGCGCCCATGCCTATGGTTACGATCTTTAAAACTCTGGATATATCGAATCTGATGAGACAGGAAAAAGCAGGATACAAACTCAATATGCTGCTGTGTTACTGTATTTGTCTTGCGGCAAATGATACGAAGGAATTTCAGCTTCTTCCTGTTGGGAAGAAAATGATGGAATATGAGAAAATCGGGGTCAATGTAATTGTCGCCAACCGGGACGGCGGAATCAATTCCTGTGATATTCCAGGATTTTCAGACCTGCAGGAATTCAATCAGACCTATCTGGAACTGACACAGAAGGTAAGGGAGACTTGTGAAGATTATGAGATTGAGGATCATATGATCATCGGGACGTCCAGTCTCGTAAAATATGAAATTGACGGTGTGATGAATATGTACAGCGGTATTTTTAACAATCCGTTTATGATATGGGGAAGATATCGTAAGGAGGGATCCACATATAAACTTCAGGTATCTTTTCAGTTCCATCATGTACAGATGGATGGTATGGAAGCATGTGAATTTTTAGAAAGGCTGCAGAAATATATTTCAGAACTTTAACAGAGGAGTGATCGTTCGGATCATTCCTCTGTTTTTATCTCCTATCTTGTATTCAGATGTTATATTTTTGGAAAAGTTCTTTACGGTATTCTTCATCTTCAGATGCTCTGAGAAGCTGTTCCTGCTGGTTTTGCCGCAGTAAAATTCCGGAGAGTTTGGCAAAGCGGAGGATTCCTTCCTGGTTTCCATACTTTTCGCCAGCCTCCCAGCCATGTTTCTCGCCGGCTTCCCAGCCGCTCTTTCTCATGGCTTCCAGTTCATCTGCCATCAGTTCTTCCAGTGCCTGACACATTTTTTTCACCTCCATAAACAATTCCTGATTGGCCCTTACGATCAGATCCATGACAGATCGATATCGTTCGTCCTTTTTATGTTTCCTGTATTCCTGGATCAGTATTTCTGCCTCTTCCCATCCTGACAGCTTTCCGCCGATGCTTCGCAGCCAGAGATTCTTTCCTCTGGATAAACGGTGAAGCAGGATAAGCTGGATGGGGATTCCCATGCCTGAAATATGATAGATTCCCTGCTCCACGGATTTTACCTGACAGCATTTTTCTTTTCGAAGATAACGGATCAGATTCCTCGGATATCTGCTGCAGGCAAATGTGATCGTGATTTCTTCCATCCGGATGTTGTTTTCTGACTTATAGAGGCATGCATAAGCGTATACTTTATAAAAATCATTGATGCTGATATAATCGGCTGGGCTTTTATACTCAATGACGTTAAACTGCCGAAAGATTTTTCCAATGTTCTTTTGGACTGGCAGACGGATGTCTTTTTTCAGAATCAGAATGTCAATTTCCAGAGGTTTCGTGCCCGGTTGATGTTCGTTTTCCCATACCAGATTTTTATGGTCTGCTCCTAATTCAATCTGCAGATCGGCATAGAATGCCGGATGCCATTGCAGCCGCGCTTCTGTTTTTCTCTTTTTCATCCTGACCTCCTTTTTTATGTTCAGGAGGTTCCGTCTTTCCGAAAACTCCTGCTGTATGAATGGAACGAAGCATGAATTTTCTAAAAAGACGCCGTTGATTCGGCGATGAGATGCTGTGAGACTCTGGATTGTCAATCCTCAGAACCGGATAATAATAGAAAATGTATATGCTTTCCTATATAATATCAAATATATACTAAAATGTAAATAGATTTCGAAGAAAAAGTAAATTTTTTCCATTGAAAAAGTAAGATGAATTTGACTTAACATTTAAATGAAATAATTGGTTTATTTAATATAATTTCCATGAAGAATTAAGTATTGTAGCTATACTTTAAAGTAAAAATAGCTTCTGGGCACATAAAAAATACACGTTTATCAAAAGTATGATTGATAAACGTGTATTTTTAGAAAATAATATCAGCGATTTCTAATCCTTTTCAAATCCGTTTTTTCGATAGAAAAAGATAAATAAAACAATGGAAACCACAACTTCCGCAATTAAGATGGCAATGCTTTCCGGTTTTATGATTTTGTCCGTGTTCTTTGAAATATCAGAGACCATATCCATTAAGATTCCCGTAAAAAGGAAGCGGGATACGTTGGAAAGCTCATCAATCATATCCGCAAACATTGGAATCAGCATTAAGATCAATGCGACCGGAGTAATAAGCGTTCCGGCGCTGACCTGATTTTTGGCAAAGATTCCAAGAAGCATCCCAATAATACAGCTGGTCAGGGATGATAAAATGGAAACCGCGCTGAAAACAGCCAGACTGCTTCCGGTAATCATAAAGCCGCTGATTGGCATCAGAAGGAAGTTAATGATGACGGAAATCACAAATACCGGGAGAATGCTTCCCAGGAAGAATTCCAGTCCATTGACAGAGGAAGTCATCAGTACCCGAAGGGTGTTCTTCTCTTTCTCTTCCGCCAGCAGAAGGCATGGACAGTAGACGCCGGTCATGCTGAGGTTCATAACAAGCCCCATGCTGAGCACATAGGCGTCCAGCATTTCCATAGGAGCGTCAGAGCCCATATCCATATTATGGTAGAGAAGGCGCATGATGAAAGTAAAACCAATGGCAAACAGCGGCATGATGATGCAGTTTTTGCCCATAAAAGCTTTTGTTTTTACCTGCGCGATGGCAGCGACCTTGTTCATATGTATTGTCATGATAATTCCCTCCCTGTCATTTCCAAAAATACGCTTTCCAGTGTTGGTTCACAGGAATGAAGTGTTTCAATTACATCATCGGCCATCCACTGGCTGATTTTTTTGATGTTTTCGTCAGTCTGCTCCAGGGTATAAGTTTTTCCGCTGCTGAGCTGCAGGGTATATTTCTTTACCTTGTTATGTTTCAGACAGATTTCATTCGGAGTTCCGTACTCAACGATGACTCCTTCGTTAAGCAGAGCCACATGATCACACATTTTGGCTGCTTCCTCCATATTGTGAGTGGTCAGGAAAATGGCCATGCCTTCGTTCCTCAGCTGGAACAGCATTTTGTGGATCTCCAGAGCTGTAGATGGATCCAGACCGGAGGTCGGTTCATCCAGAAATAATACTTTTGGACGGTGGAGCACAGCTCGTGCAAGCACCAGACGCTGTGTCTGGCCTTTGGACAGTTTTCCGGCAGGCTTTTTCCTGTGTTCATAGAGGCCTACCTGATGCAGAACTTCATGAATCCGTTCTTTGGAAACTTTCAGGATTTTTGCGAAATATTCCAGGTTCTGCCAGACGGTCAGATATTCATAGATTCCGCTGCTGTCGGTTACGATTCCAATCTGCTCATAGATGGTTTCATCAATATGGCCGGAACTGATGCCGAGAATATAGGCGTCTCCGGAAGTCGGCTTCAGCTGTCCGGTCAGGATTTTTATGGTAGTTGTTTTCCCGGCGCCGCTGGGACCGAGGAAGCCGAGAATTTCTCCCTCGGCAAGCGAAGCGTTCAGGTCTTTTAGTACAGGCTCGTCTTTGAATTTTTTGGAAATATGAGAGAGCCGGATGACTTCGTGGTTCATTTGTCGTTCCTCCTTTATGTTATGGCATCAGTATACCATGGAAAACAAAAGATACGGATGCAAATTCCTAAACGGCAGTTATGGCTTCCTGAATGTCCCTTCCGTGTTCATTCGTTCCAGTAATTTTGATTTTTCCTTCCTGGAGAGACTCAGGATTTCACCTCCGGCCCGGACGGTATTATGCTTCAGATTGATTTCATCAATTTTGTCCAGAGCCACAATATAAGAACGATGGATTTTCATAAACCGGTCGTTCAGGTGCTGCGCAATGTCGTTTAAGCTTCCAAGGAATTCGATTCTCTGGTTTTTTCCATGCAGGATGACATGGTGTGCCTTTGGAGAGGTCTCAAAGAAACAGATATCATCTACCGGGACGCTGCGAAGAGAATTTCCTGCTTTGAATGTAAAGTACTGAAAGCCCGGGAGAGAGGCAGACTGGCTTGACATACGATCCAAAATGTCGCGGAGACATCTGGCGATGGAAGAAGACAGCTTATCCGGCTGGTCTTTTACAATATAATCAAATGCTTCTACATGGTATTGGAAGGTTTTGTAAGCAAGATCCCGGAAACTGGTAACATAGACGATGATGCCTTCCGGATCAGTCAGACGGATTTCCTGTCCCAGCAGAAAACCGTCATATTCAGGGTCTTTCAGTTCCACATCCAGAAAATAGAGATTCTGCCGCTGTTTTATCTGTTTCAGATGATTCAGGAGAACAGACGGGCTGGCAGTGCTTTCGGCAATCTGCATATCATACTGGCAGATCAGGATCTGGTTATTGATTTGTTTTTCAATTTCGGCGCGGATCTGATGGTCATCATCACACAGCAGGATTTGTATCATAAGAAGTTCCTCCAATTCGTAATTCCTGGTAAAAACGCTGATTCCGCCAGGAAGCAGCACAGGTAATGTTTTGATATTGGTTCGTGATCTGCTGATAGCTGTACAATCCGAGACCACGGTTTTTCCCTTTGGTTGAGTAGCCTTTTTTCCATATCATGGAAAGATTCGGGCTTTCATGAGCCGTATTGCTGATGATAAATACGGTCTCATCCTTTGCGGCAGTGATCATAATGTCGATGTCGCCGGAATCCTTTTGTACGGCTTCAGCGGCATTATCTATCAGAATGCCGATGCAGCGCAGAAGGTCAGGTGTGCGCATGGAGCATGCCTGGACTGGGTAAAGGACTTCCAGATGACAGGGAATCTTCAGAGAATGAAGATAGGCAAGTTTTGTCATCAGAAGACTTTTCAGTTCCACGATTTCTAAATGAACCATCTGGTTAGCCAGCTGGATTTTGGAACCGATATTTTGATCGAAGTCCTGGAGCATGTGCTTCATATAAGATTCCAGAACATCGGTTTTCCCGTTTTTTACATCCAGATACATGCCGGACATTATATTTTTAAAATCATGCCGGTAAAGCCGGACGTCCTTCTGAATTTCTTCCAGAGTTTTAATATAAGTATTCTGCTGTGCGATCATTTGCTGCTGAGCTTTTTCCGTTTCAGACTGCAGAATACTTTTTGTAATGTAATGAAACAGCAGACTGAAGAAAAACAGCAGAAATAATCCGATGACTGCCATAAGCTGGTTATATTCCTGTACGATTCCAGACAGAAGAAGCGGATAATGGGAGGAGCCGGCAATAAAGATTCCAATTCCCGCAGCAATCCGTTTCTGCTTTTTTTCTTTCAGACAGCGAACAATCAAGAATGATGGATTGAGTCTGCGAATGATCTTACCGATAAAATAGGTAAAGAAGAGAAGCAGCAGTACAGAAATTGCCTGATTGGCAGAGGAACCTAAAGCATACTGCTCCGGAATAAACAGAAAAGTAATCAGGAATGTCTGATAATATATAAAAAAAGAAAAAGAAGTTGAAATTGCAGTGTTCCAGAAATCCTGCCGGGAGATCAGATAAACGGACAGAATATTAATGAACATGCCGAACATATCAAGAAGATAGGAAAGAATGCCTGCCGGAACAGGGAAAATATGGTAATAAGAAGACGCGAAATATATGATCGGACAGACGATCAGATCAACTGCCAGAGAACCAAGTAAAATACGAGGCTTCGACACTCTGAGATTTAAAATAAGAAAACTTAAATAATGTATGACGGCTTCTGTAAAAAAACTTGCGGTCATATATACGATCAGTCCAGTTAACATTGTAAAAACCCTTCCTATTGTTTCATCGAATTGAATTATACCATAAAAACGTCTCTGAAAATAGAAAGATTGTGTAAAAAATGGTTGTGTTTTAGGATTTCTTTCATTATTATAATATGGAAAGAATAAAGGAGGACTGTATCAATGGAGGAATTCTTACAGGTCGGTGCGATTGCCAATACCCATGGGATCGCAGGCGAAGTAAAGATTTATTCGATGACGGATGATATCATGCGTTTTAAAAAATTGAAAGAAGTATATCTGGATACAGGAAGGGAAAGGATGCTCCTTCATGTAGTATCCTGTAAATTTGTAAAGAATCAGCCGGTTCTTAAATTCCGTGAATTTAAGAATATCAATGAGATTGAACCATACAAACGCTGCGGGCTGTTTGTGTCAAGAGATCAGGCAGTGCCTCTGGGAAAAGATGAATATTACATTGCTGATCTGATCGGACTTAAGGTTTTGCGAGAAGAAGGATCATATCTGGGAGAACTGGTTGATGTGCTTCAGACAGGAGCTAATGACGTTTATGTAGTAAAAATGGAAGATGGAAGAGAAATTCTGCTTCCTGTGATTCGGGACTGTATTAAAAAGGTAGACCTGGAGCAGAGAGAAATTGTTGTCCATCTTATGAAAGGATTATTGGATGAATAGATTTCACATATTGACATTATTTCCTGATATGGTGAGAGACGGATTGAACACCAGCATTATCGGGAGGGCCATAGAGGCCGGACATCTGGAAATCAATGCGGTCAATATCCGGGATTACTCCACAAATAAACATTTAAAAGTAGACGATTATCCTTATGGAGGAGGCGCAGGACTTGTAATGCAGCCGGAACCGATCTACCGGGCTTATCAGGATCTGAGAAAAAATATGAAGAAAGCCCCAAGGGTGATTTATCTTACGCCCCAGGGACAGGTGTTCCGCCAGGAAATGGCGAAAGAACTGGCAAAAGAAGAAGAACTGGTATTTTTATGCGGTCATTATGAAGGAATTGATGAGAGAGTTCTGGAAGAGATTGTAACAGATTATGTTTCTATCGGAGATTATGTACTGACAGGCGGGGAACTGCCTGCCATGGTTATGATCGATGCTATTTCCAGACTGGTTCCGGGGGTTTTGAATAATGATGAATCCGCAGGGGAAGAGTCTTTTGAAAATGGCCTGCTGGAATATCCTCAGTATACGAGACCTCCGGTTTTTCTGGACAAGGAAGTTCCGGAAGTGCTTTTGTCCGGACATCATGAAAATATTCGTAAATGGCGGTATGAGCAGTCAGTAAAACGTACGAAAGAAAGGCGCCCGGATCTCTGGGAAGCCTATGAGAAAGAAAAGGGGAAGAAAGGTGAATAGCAGATTCCGGCTGGCAGCGGCAGATATGGACGGCACGCTGCTGAATCAAGAGAGGAAAATTACCAAAAGGACCCAGGAGGTCATAAAACAAGTGATTGAGCAGGGTGTTTATTTTGTTCCGGCCACGGGAAGGGCCGTGAATGCTCTGCCTGTGGAACTTAGATCCATTAAGGGAGTCCGATATGGAATCTTCAGTAATGGAGGCACTGTTTATGATCTTCAGGAAGAGAGGACAGTCTATACAAATCATTTTGATCCTAAAAGGGCTTTGGAACTGATCCGTCAGCTGAGACCGTTTGATCTTATGATCAGTGTCAGCCAGGGAGGGCAGTCTTATGGGGAAAGAATTCCGATGGAGCATCTGGATTATTATGAACTGGATGAGAATACCCGGGAGATTGTCAGAGGTTCCAGAAAGATTGTAGAAAACATTGAAGATCACATCAGGGAGAACCGGGATACCATTGAAAAGATGACCCTGATCTTTCGAACGATGGAAGAGAGAGCGAGGGTATGGGACTGGCTCCGTCAGTTTGAAGATATCCAGTATTCCAGTTCGCTGCCAAAAAATATTGAAATTTCCAAAAGGGGATGCAATAAGGGAACCGGGCTGCTGCATCTGGCGGAAATCCTGGGAGTTGAAAAGGATGAGATCATAGTATTTGGCGACGCAGACAATGACAGAGAAATGTTCGAACAGGCAGGCTGTTCGGTCGCCATGGCAAACGGGCTGGAAGAGATGAAAGCGATGGCAGATTATGTGACAGCGTCTAATCGGGAAGACGGAGTCGCTAAAGCCATGGAAAAGCTGATCCTTGGAAAGGCAGTATAAAAAATTCTCTGGATTTTGAAAAAAATGCTTGCCCGGGGCAAAAAAGTATGGTAGAATATCCAAGTTGTTATAAATAGGATGGTCCTCTGCTACGAACGGTATTAAGAACATCTAAAATTATTGAAGGAGGAACAACATGAACGCACAGGAGATTATCAAAGGCATCGAAGATGCACAGTTAAGAGAGGTAACTGAATTCAGAACAGGAGATACTGTAAGAGTTCACGCAAAAGTAAAAGAAGGAAACCGTGAAAGAATCCAGGTATTCGAAGGAATCGTAATCAAAAGACAGAACGGCGGAGCACGTGAGACATTTACTGTAAGAAAGAATTCCAGCGGTGTAGGTGTTGAAAAGACTTGGCCGGTACATTCTCCGATTATCGAGAAGATCGAAGTCGTAAGACGCGGTAAAGTAAGACGTGCAAAATTATACTACTTACGTGATCGTGTTGGTAAAGCAGCAAAAGTAAAAGAAAGAGTATAATCAACAGAGATGATGAGAAGAGAGGGATAGGCCGCATAAGCTTATCCCTTTTCTGTTATCGTTCCCGGGAAGGGGATGGGAAGGAGTTCATATGAGGAATGGATATACGGTAACTTATCAGATGAGAAAGCGTCAGAGACAGCGGCGTCAGAAAATCATCGGATATGTTTTGAAAATTGCAGCAGTGGTGCTGATTGCGTTCCTGATCGTAAGATTTGTGTGCTTCAGCTATACAATCCAGGGAGACTCCATGATGCCAACGATTGAAAATGGGGAAAAACATCTGGTGAACCGTCTGATCTATCATATCAAAGGACCGAGCAGGTATGATGTGATCGTATTTAAGCTGGATGATGATGCCAGCAGCAGCTATTATGTAAAGCGAGTGATCGGACTTCCGGGTGAAACTGTGCAGATCAAAGACGGCAAAATTTACGTTGACGGGAAGGCAGCGAAAAATTATTCTGATGAAAGCATTTCATCTCCGGGAGTTGCGTCAGAAGAAATTACATTAGGTTCCGATGAGTATTTTGTACTGGGAGATAACTACAGCAATAGCGAAGATTCCAGAAGTGCAGGAATTGGAAATATAAAGAGAAGCAATATTATTGGAAAAGTCAGTATCAAATACTGGCCATGGGGCTAGATAAGGAGTAAAGGAGGAAACTATGGATTTTCAGTGGTACCCTGGTCATATGACAAAAGCAAAACGTATGATGCAGGAGAGCATGAAGTTAATTGATATTATGATCGAGCTGGTGGATGCAAGGATTCCGTTAAGCAGCAGGAATCCGGACATTGATCAGCTGGCAGCCGGGAAATACCGTCTGATCCTGCTGAATAAATATGATATGGCAGATGATCAGGTTACGGCAGAATGGGAAAAATATTTTAAAGCCAAAGGATTTTTTGTGGCAAAAACAAATTCAAAATCAGGCAAAGGTGTAAAAGCGACACAGAATATTATTCTGGAAGCGTGCAGAGAAAAATTAGAAAGAGACCGCAGGAGGGGCATCAAAAACCGACCGATCCGTGCGATGATCGCAGGGATTCCCAATGTAGGAAAGTCAACATTTATCAACAGTCTGGCAGGAAGAGCCTGCACCAAGACAGGAAATAAACCGGGTGTTACGAAAGGAAAACAGTGGATCAAGCTGAATAAGAACATCGAACTTCTGGACACGCCGGGAATTTTGTGGCCGAAATTTGAAGATCAGACAGTCGGACTGAGACTTGCCCTGATCGGATCCATCCGGGATGAAATCCTGAATCAGGATGAGATGGCCATTGAGCTGATTGAATATCTGAAACATCATTATTCTGGTATCCTGGAAAAAAGATATCAGGTGGATGAGTCAGAAGACCGGGTAAAAATCTTAAATGCCATTGCAGAAAACCGAAACTGCAGGATGAAGGGCAACGAGCTGGATTATGAAAAGGCGGCAAAGATTTTGCTGGAGGAATTCAGAAACGGAAAACTGGGACGGATTTCTCTGGAAGTTCCGGGAGAAGAAGCATGACGAAAAAAGAAGAACGAGAAGCAAAAAAATTAGAAAAACTGCGCCAGGAAAAAGAGCGGATGCATGAGATGTTCGCGTATGAAAGAAAATACGGGCAGTATCACTATATCTGCGGGGTGGACGAAGTCGGAAGAGGTCCGTTTGCAGGACCGGTAGTGGCGGCTGCCGTAATTCTTCCGAAGGACTGCGATATTTTGTATCTGAATGATTCCAAAAAGATTTCAGAGAAGAAGCGGGATATTTTGTATGATGAGATTTATGAAAAGGCAGTGGCAGTAGGCATTGGCATGGCTTCAGAAAAAGTGATCGATGAGATCAACATTCTGCAGGCGACTTACAAGGCAATGCAGTCAGCCATTGAAAAACTGGAGGTTGTGCCGGATCTTCTGCTGAATGACGCAGTCACGATCCCTGAAATTTCAATTCCGCAGGTTCCGATCATTAAAGGAGATGCCAAGAGCGCGTCCATTGCTGCGGCAAGCATCGTAGCGAAGGTAACCAGGGACCGCATGATGAAAGAGTATGATGCGGTATATCCTGGATATCAGTTTGCCAGGAACAAAGGCTATGGGACAAAGGCACATATTGAAGCAATCAGGGCTCAGGGAATTTGCGAGATCCACCGCAGAACTTTTGTAAAGAAGTACATATGAGAAATCAGAGAGAAAGAGGCATGGCGGCGGAAACAGCCGCCTGCCGTTTTTTAAAACTTCAGGGGTATGAAATCCTGGAGAGAAATTTTACCGCAAAAACAGGAGAGATCGATATCATCGCAAGGCAGGATGGCTGGCTTGTGTTTGTTGAAGTAAAATATCGTCAAAATACAGCGTATGGATATCCGGGAGAGGCTGTTAATGTCAGAAAGCAAAACAGGATCCGCCGGACGGCAGAGGTATATCTGAAGAAAAAAGGCTGGTCCTTTGCCCAGCCCATACGTTTTGATGTAGTAGAAATACTGGGAAAGAAAATTCGGGTGATAAAACATGCATTTTAAAAAATCAAATCAGAATCATTCTACGGTGCTTCATGATGGGAAGGTGCCTTATCTGACGTTCCGCAAATTAGATCAGGCGGGCGCTGTCCATGGATTTTCTACGAGAATGGGCGGCGTCAGCAAAGGAATCTTTGCTACCATGAATCTAAGCTATCACCGGGGAGATGATAAAGAAGCAGTGGATGAGAATTTCCGCAGGATTGGAGAAGCGATTGGCTTTGATCCGAAAAAACTGGTGTTTTCCAATCAGATCCATGAAACGAGGATCTGTAAAGTAACAGAAAAAGACTGTGGAAAAACAATGACCAACATGGACGGACTCGTGACGAATGTAAAAGGAGTCCCGCTGTATACAGGATATGCAGACTGCGTTCCGCTGTTTTTTTATGATCCCTGCAAAAAAGTTGCGGCGCTGGCTCATTCCGGATGGCGGGGGATCGCAGGAAAAATCGGGGCTAAGATGACAAGGGTCATGAAAGAAGAATATGGCTGCAAAGCGAAAGATATTGTCGCTGCCATCGGGCCATCCATCTGCAGAGACTGTTATGAAGTCAGTCAGGATGTGGCAGATGTGTTCCGGAAAGTTCTGGAAGGACATGAAGAGGCAGAATATATGGATGATAAAGGAAATGGAAAATACCAGCTGGATTTGTGGAAGATTAATGAGATCATTCTGCTGGAAGCAGGGATTCGAAAAGAAAATCTGGATGTTACAGATATATGTACCTGCTGTAATTCCCAATACCTGTTTTCTCATCGTGCCAGTCATGGCCGGAGAGGAAATCTGGCAGCGTTTATTGTTTTGTAAGAAGCCGTAGAGAGGGCAGATTTTCAGACCCTGGGGATGTATGGATGTTCTGCATTTTGTTCTCAGATGGTACTGGACGGGATTTGCCGGATACGGTATACTAAAATAAGTATCACAAGAAGGATTCAGAGAGGAAATATAGATTATGAGTAAGCCAATAGTAGCGATTGTAGGCCGGCCGAACGTAGGAAAATCTACATTATTTAATGCGCTGGCAGGAGAGAAGATATCAATCGTAAAAGATACTCCCGGTGTAACGAGAGACCGTATTTACGCGGACATTTCTTGGCTGGATTATCAGTTTACGATGATTGACACCGGCGGAATTGAGCCGGATACAGGCGATATGATGCTGTCTCACATGAGAGATCAGGCGGAGATTGCCATAGAGACTGCGGATGTGATCATTTTCCTGACAGATGTGCGTCAGGGGCTTGTGGACGCGGATTATCAGGTGGCAGACATGCTGCGCCGTTCTCAGAAGCCGGTCGTTCTGGCAGTCAACAAAGTAGATAATTATGAAAAGTTCATTATGGACACCTATGAATTTTATAATCTTGGACTGGGAACGCCATTCCCGGTATCTGCCAATTCGAAGCTGGGATTTGGAGATCTGCTGGATGAAGTGATTGCCAACTGCAATCCGGAGACATTAAAAGAGGAGGAAGATGAGAGACCGCGAGTAGCCATCATCGGAAAACCGAACGCAGGAAAATCATCTATGATCAATAAGATGCTTGGGGAGGACAGGCTGATCGTATCGGATGTTGCCGGCACCACCAGGGATGCCATTGACACAGTGATCCGCCGGGGAGATAAGGAATATGTCTTTATCGATACGGCAGGACTGCGCAGAAAGAGCAGAATCAAAGAAGATCTGGAACGGTACAGCGTGATTCGTACCGTTGCTGCTGTAGAGCGGTGTGATGTGGCAATCCTGGTGATTGACGCAGAAGAAGGTATCACAGAACAGGACGCCAAGATCGCCGGAATCGCCCATGAACGAGGCAAGGGAATGATCATTGCCGTGAATAAATGGGATCTGGTGGAAAAGAACGACAAAACAATTTATAAGTATACCAATAAAATAAGAGAAGTCTTATCCTTTATGTCTTATGCGGAACTGGTATTTGTTTCTGCTAAGACAGGTCAGAGATTTCAGAAGATCTTTGATCTGCTGGACGTAGTTATCGAGAATCATGCGCTTAGAGTGCAGACAGGTGTGCTCAATGAGATTCTTGCCGAGGCAGTGGCGATGAAGCAGCCGCCGTCTGACAAAGGAAAGCGCCTGAAACTTTATTATATGACGCAGGTTTCTGTAAAGCCGCCTACGTTTGTGGTTTTTGTAAATGATAAGAAACTGACACATTTTTCATATACGAGATATTTGGAAAATCAGATTCGAAATACGTTTGGTTTCCGCGGAACACCGATCCGCATTTATACAAGGGAAAGGAAGGAAAGATAAATGGTAATGTGCGTTATAGTCTGTCTTATTGTTGGGTATTTGTTCGGATGCATTCAGACAGGGTATTTTGTAGGCCGGGCAAATAAGATTGATATCCGTGATTATGGAAGTGGAAATTCCGGAACGACCAATACACTGAGGACGCTCGGAAAGACAGCGGCAGTAATCACATTCCTTGGCGATGCCGCAAAAGGACTGGTTGCTGTCAATATCGCTCGTTACATAATCATTCCTTATTTTGGAGTAGAAAGTGAAGCTGTGCTGTGGCTGCTGACTGGATTTGCAGTTGTGCTGGGACATAATTTTCCATTTTTTCTGGGATTTAAGGGAGGAAAAGGAATTGCTACGACAGGAGGCGTGATTTTTGCGTTTCACTGGCAGCTGGGGCTGATCTGTGCGGTTGTATTTCTGATCGTGACAGCAGCGACCAAATATGTATCCCTTGGCTCCATCTGTATGGTTTTGATCATTCCATTTATGTTATATTTTGCAGAACCGGGAAATCTTCCTCTGGTAGGGGTTGGTGTGATTTTTACGGCGATGGCAATCTGGCGCCACAGGGCGAATATTGACCGCCTGATTCATGGCACGGAGAATAAACTGGGACAAAAAGTAAAACGTTAGGAGGATTTGATTCATGAAACAAGTTAGTGTAATAGGAGCGGGAAGCTGGGGAACGGCCCTGGCAGTATTGCTGGCAAACAACGGACATCAGGTGACGATATGGTCACATGATCCTCATGAGGTCGAGATGCTCAGTACAAAAAGAGAGCAGCAGGAAAAGCTGCCGGGAGTGAAACTGCCGGATAATGTCAGCGTCCTGTCTGATATGGAAGCAAGCCTGACAGGAAAAGATGTCGTTGTAATGGCGGTTCCTTCTCCGGTTGTGCGTTCTGTCGCAAAACAGATGGCTCCTTACATTTCAGATGGACAGGTCATTGTAAATGTCGCAAAAGGAATTGAAGATGGAACTTATATGACCTTATCCGCGATTATAGAAGAAGAAATCCCGAATGCGGAAGTGTGTGTCTTGTCAGGCCCAAGTCATGCGGAAGAAGTGGGACGGGGAATTCCGACAACGGTTGTTGTCGGATCAAAGAAACAAAAAATTGCGGAGATGCTCCAGGATGTTTTTATGAATCAGGTGTTCCGTGTATATACAAATCCGGATATCATCGGAATTGAGCTGGGAGGCGCTTTAAAAAATGTCATTGCCCTTGCAGCCGGAACAACGGATGGTCTTGGATACGGAGATAATACAAAAGCGGCGCTGATGACCCGTGGAATTGCTGAACTTACCCGTCTTGGGGTTGCGCTTGGAGGAAAACCGGAGACGTTTTCCGGACTGACAGGCATTGGAGATCTGATCGTTACCTGCACCAGTGTCCACAGCAGAAACCGGAAGGCAGGATATCTGATCGGAAAGGGAATGACAGCAGATGAAGCGATGAAAGAAGTTAAGATGGTTGTGGAAGGTGTATATTCCGCAAAGGCAGCGCTTGGTCTGGCAAGAAAATATAACGTATCCGTTCCGATCGTGGAAGCGGTTAACAAGGTGCTGTTTGAAGGAGCTGACCCGAAAGAAGAAGTGTCAAGTCTTCTGCTGCGTGAACGCAGGAAAGAACATAATAATCTGAAGTGGGAAGAATAAGAGAGTACAAAGGAAGGAAGAAAAATAGAATGGGATCATATACCGAAAAATCAAGAGAAGAACTGCTGGCATTAAAAGAAGAGACGGATCGTGCTTATGAAGATTTTAAAGCGAAGAATCTTTCTCTTGATATGTCCAGAGGAAAACCTGCGCCAAGTCAGGTAGACTGTTCCAACGGCATGTTAAAAGAAATGACAGACTATCATACGGAAGACGGCGTAGACGTCCGTAATTATGGAATCTTAGACGGAATCCCGGAGATCAAGAAGCTGTTCAGCGATCTGCTGGATATTCCGAAAGAACGTATTATCATTGGCGGAAATGCCAGCCTGAACCTGATGTTTGATGCAATGATGCGTCTGTATGTGTTTGGAACCATGGGAGAAAAACCATGGGGACAGCTGGAGAAGGTAAAATTCCTGTGTCCGGCACCGGGATATGACAGGCATTTTACAATCAGTGAGACTCTGGGCATGGAGATGATCCCGATTGAGATGACCAGTGATGGACCGAACATGGATCAGGTAGAAAAACTGGCTGCAGAGGATGAGGCAGTCAAAGGAATCTGGTGTGTTCCTAAGTTTTCCAATCCTCAGGGAATCTGCTACAGTGACGAAACAGTAAACCGCCTGGCTTCTATGAAGACTGCGGCAAAAGACTTTAAGATTTTCTGGGACAACGCATATGGGGTTCATCCGGTATTTGAGGATGTGGAAGTAAAGAACATTCTGGATGCCTGTGAGGAAGCGGGAACAAAGAATCGTCCATATTATTTCTTCTCTACTTCTAAGATTTCCTTCCCGGGAGCTGGCGTATCCCTGGTAGCGGCAAGTGATGAAAATATCGCGGAGATCAAAAAAATAATGAATGCGCAGACAATTGGGTATGATAAGATTAATCAGCTGCGCCATGTGCAGTTCTTTAAGGATGCGCAGGGACTCCGCAGACATATGCAGGTTCTTGCGGACTGTATGAAGCCGAAATTCGAGATCGTATTAAACACACTGGAAAAAGAACTGGGCGGAAGCGGACTGATTTCATGGGAAAATCCAAAAGGCGGTTATTTTGTATCAGTTGATGTGATGCCGGGATGCGCAAAAGAGGTCGTTCGTCTGGCGAAGGAAGCTGGTGTTGTCTTGACAGGAGCCGGTGCCACATATCCATACAAAAAGGATCCGAAGGACGCAAATCTGAGAATTGCGCCTACGTATCCGACAGTGGAAGAATTACAGCAGGCAATGGATCTGTTCTGTATTTGTGTAAAAAAAGCTGGCATTGAAAAAATGCTTCAGGATTAATAAATTTGCGAAAAGGGGATTTAAGCATGCTTAAATCCTTTTTTTTGACCTGATAGGAGCAGACATGCCGTAAAACACAGCAAATTCCGTCCTGGATTTTCCGGAAGATCGATGCGTCTCACAGGAAAAGATATAAGGAGGTGATCGGGATGGAGAAAATGGAGCATGTGCTTATGTCTGTGACAGATATTTCAATCATCATTTTTGAATATATTGGAGTGGCGGTTATTTTATGGGCCGGAATCAGGGGAATAACCCATTATGTCAGGAGGAAGGAAGATGCGAGAATGGTGCTTGCCCGGGGACTGGCGGCGGGTCTGGAGTTTAAGATGGGCAGTGAAATCTTAAGGACTGTGATCGTACGGAATTTCTCTGAAATCGGAATGGTAGCAGGGATCATCCTGCTCCGGGCGGTGCTGGCGTTCCTGATTCACTGGGAGATTCGAAATGAGCAGTAGACTTTGCTGCTTTTGTTGTGATAGAATGATAAAAAAGTAAAAGAGGAGTGATTACATGAAATTTACAAAGATGCACGGTTGTGGAAATGACTACGTATATGTAAACTGTTTCAATGAGACCATAGATGATCCTGGCAAGGTTGCCAAATTTGTTAGTGACCGGCATTTCGGAATCGGTTCTGATGGAATGATCTGTATCTGCCCATCTGACAAAGCTGATTTTAGAATGGCCATGTATAACTCTGATGGATCAGAAGGAGCCATGTGTGGAAACGGCGTCCGCTGTATCGCAAAATATGTCTATGATTATGGACTGACGGACAAAACAACGATCACGATTGAAACCAAAGCGGGAATCAAGGAACTGAAATTAACTGTAGAAGATGGAAAAGTAACCTGGGTGCGGGTGGACATGGGCGCGCCGATCATGGAAGCTTCAGAGATTCCTGCAATTTATGATGAACTGGATGAGATTATCGATCAGCCGGTGATCGTGGATGGAAAAGAATATAAGATTACATGTGTGTCCATGGGAAATCCTCATGGAGTTGTTTTTGTGGATTCTGTAGATGATCTGGATCTGGAAAAAATCGGACCAAAGTTTGAAAATCATGCAATGTTCCCTGACAGAGTGAATACAGAATTCATAGAAGTGATAGATGAAAATACGTTAAAGATGCGTGTATGGGAACGCGGAGCAGGAGAGACGCTTGCCTGCGGTACCGGCGCCTGTGCCAGCGCGTACGCGGCATATCTGAATCATAAGACCGGGAAGAAGGTACTGGTGCATCTGACAGGCGGAGATCTGCAGATTGAATATGATGAAGAGAAAAACACGATTTTTATGACAGGACCGGCAACCAAAGTATTTGATGGAGAGATTGAACTGCCGTAATCAAAGGGAAGGAATAGATTTGGAGGATAACATGAATTTAAAAGACTTATTGGAACGATCAGATTACCGCTGTGTGCAGGGAGATGTGGATACAGAGATTTCATCTCTGGTCTATGATTCCAGAAAGATAGAGGAAGGCAGTGTATTTGTATGTATTTCAGGTGCTGCTTTTGATGGGCATGAATTTGCCGGACAGGCAGCGGAAAAAGGCGCCGCCGCGGTTGTCGTGGAAAAAGAAGTGGAAGTGCCGGAAGGAATCACGGTGATTCGCGTAGAAGATACGAGACTTGCTCTGGCAGAAATGTCTGCGGCTTATTTTGGATATCCGGCAGAAAAACTTACAACGATCGGAATCACAGGAACGAAGGGAAAGACAACGATCACGTATATGATTCGTCAGGTGCTGGAACATGCGGGACAGAAAACCGGACTGATCGGAACCATTGAGACGATCATAGGGGAAGAAAGAATTCCTTCTGTTAATACGACGCCGGAATCTTATGTTGTGCAGGAATCTTTCCGAAAGATGGTAGATGCCGGATGCAGAAACGTAGTAATGGAAGTTTCTTCACAAGGCCTGATGCTTCACAGAGTCAGCGGATTCACGTTCGATTATGGAATGTTTACGAATCTGGCGGAAGACCATATCGGAGAAAATGAACACAAAGATATGGATGATTATATCCACTGCAAGAGCCTTTTGTTCCAGCAGTGCCGCCAGGGCATTGTCAACGGGGATGATGACTATGTAGAAAGAATTATCAAGGATCATACCTGCGCCATTGAAACATATGGAATGAAGAATACCAATGATGTATATGCGGAAAATGTAGAACTGATCCAGGAACCGGGATATCTTGGTGTTGCCTATGACCTGAAAGGCAGACAGGAGTACCGTGTGGCAGTGGATATACCGGGAGATTTCACAGTTTATAATTCGCTGGCGGCAATTTCTCTGTGCCGTCATATGGGAATCGTAAAAGAAGATGTTCTGGAAGCATTGAATACAATTCAGGTAAAAGGAAGACTGGAGATTGTCAAAACGCCAGGTGAATATACGCTGATGATTGATTATGCGCATAATGCGATGAGCTTATCAAGCCTGCTTACGACGATTCGCAAATATCATCCGAATAAGATTTACTGTCTGTTCGGATGTGGAGGAAACCGCGCAAAATCAAGAAGATATGAGATGGGAGAAGTGTCTTCCAATCTGGCAGATCTTACTGTGGTTACCTCCGATAATCCAAGATATGAAGAGCCAATGGATATCATCAATGATATTCTGGTAGGCGTGCGCAAAGGCCCGGGAGAGTATGTGACGATTCCGGACAGAAAAGAAGCAATTAAATATTGTATGGAACATGCCGGCAAAGGGGACATCGTAATACTTGCAGGAAAAGGACATGAAGATTATCAGGAAATCAAAGGTGTGAAACACCATATGGATGAAAGAGATCTGATCCAGGAAATCCTGGAAGGGAAATAGGACTCATTTTATAAAAAAGGAGCGGTGATCACAATGAAAGAAACATATATGATGGCCCTGGATGCGGGAACGACCAGTTCCCGATGTATTCTGTTTGACCATAAAGGAGATATCTGCAGTATGGCTCAGCAGGAATTTACCCAGTATTTTCCGAAACCCGGCTGGGTAGAGCATGATCCGGTGGAAATCTGGGAAACGCAGAAGAAAGTTATGATCCAGGCGATGGATCAGCTGAAAATAGGCGCTGATCAGGTGGCAGGAATCGGGATTACCAACCAGAGGGAGACAGCGGTCCTTTGGGAGAAAGAGACTGGAAAACCGGTCTGCAATGCGGTAGTATGGCAGTGCAGACGGACAGCGCAGATGTGTGATGAGCTGAAAGAAAAGGGGTATGAGGAAATGATCCGGAAAAAGACCGGACTTCCGATCGATCCGTATTTTTCAGGAACCAAAATCCGCTGGATGCTGGATCATACAGACGGGGCAGCTAAAAAAGCAGAAGAAGGGAAACTGCTGTTTGGCACCGTTGAGACATGGCTGATCTGGAATCTGACAGGCGGCAGAGTGCATGTCACAGATTACACCAATGCGTCCAGAACAATGCTCTACAATATCAACGATTTGTGCTGGGACAAAGATATCCTGGACCTGCTGGAAATTCCGGACTCCATTCTGCCGGATGTGGTATCCTGCAGTGAAATCTACGGATATACGGATGAAGATCTGCTGGGAGGGAAGGTCGCCATTGCGGGAGCGGCCGGCGATCAGCAGGCTGCATTGTTCGGCCAGACCTGTTTCCAGGCAGGAGAGGTAAAGAATACATATGGAACCGGATGTTTTATGCTGATGAATACAGGCGGGATGCCGGTAAACTCTAAAAATGGTCTGATCACCACCATTGCCTGCGGCCGGGAAGGAAAGATTGATTACGCTCTGGAAGGATCTATTTTCGTGGCAGGAGCTGCGATCCAGTGGCTGAGAGATGAACTGGGATTTTTTGAGAAAGCTTCCGAAAGTGAAGCAATGGCTGTTTCAGTTCCGGATACCAATGGCTGTTATGTAGTTCCGGCCTTTACCGGGCTGGGAGCTCCGTACTGGGATTCCTATGCCAGAGGCAGTATCCTTGGACTGACAAGAGGAGTCAGCAAAAATCATATCGTAAGAGCGACACTGGAATCCCTGGCATATCAGACACTGGATGTGTTAAAAGCCATGGAAGAAGACAGCGGAATCCATCTGGATTCTCTGAAAGTAGATGGCGGAGCGTGCGCCAATAATTTCCTGATGCAGTTCCAGGCTGATATCATTGGAGAGCCGGTTCACCGGCCGGAATGCGTGGAAACCACCGCCACAGGAGCGGCATACCTGGCAGGGCTTGCCGTTGGATACTGGAAGGATAAAGAGGAAATAAAAGAAAACTGGAAACTGAACCGTGTGTTTGACCCCAATATGGATGATGAAGTGCGGAAAAAGAAAATTTTCGGTTGGAAGAAAGCAGTTAACAGAAGCTTATCATGGGACAAAGAATAGGAGATGCAGACGTGGAAAAAAGAATTACAGGAACAACAAAACTATATGGATTGATCGGGTCGCCGGTCGGTCATTCAGATTCACCGGCTATGCAGAATTATGGATTTCAGGCATGCGGTGTAGATGGAGCTTATCTGGCTTTTGATATCAAAGAGGAACAGGTGCCGGAGTTTATTAAAGCCATGCGATTATTGAACATGCAGGGCTGCAATGTAACGATGCCGTGTAAAACAGCGGCGGCTCAGAATATGGATGAACTGTCACCGGCTTCCCAGCTGATCGGAGCCGTAAATACGATCGTAAACCGTGATGGAAAGCTGTACGGCCATATTACTGATGGGGAAGGATTTGTTGCGAATCTGAAAGATCACGGAGTAGAAGTAAAAGATAAAAATATTGTAATTTTCGGCGCGGGAGGCGCTGCTACGGCAATCCAGGTACAATGCGCTCTGGATGGAGCGAAGTCCATCACGATTTTTAATCCGAGAGATGGATTTTTTGAGAAAGCGGAGAAGATGGTTGGCAAAATTCAGGATAAAGTGCCGGGATGCCAGGTCGAGCTGTATGATCTGGACGCCAAAGATGCCATGAAAGAAAAGATTGACGCCGCAGATATTCTGGTGAATGGAACGCTTCTCGGAATGAAGCCGAGAGAAGATACCTCCATCATCAATGATCCGGATTTGTTCCACGAAGGACTGGTTGTTGCAGATGTTGTATATAATCCAAAAGAAACCAGACTGCTGAGGGAAGCAAAGGAACATGGATGTATCACTGTGCCTGGAAGCGGAATGCTTTTATGGCAGGGAGTAGCAGCTTTCAAGCTGTTCACCGGAAAAGATATGCCGGTAGAAGAAGTAAAAGAGAAATTCTTCAGCGAAGCATAATTTCATAAGAAGATTACGATGAAAAAAGCTGTGCACGGGAAAATTCTTGTGCACAGCTTTTTGACGATATAGCTTATGATACAATTAGTATAATCCAAAACTAAAGACAAAGGCAATTAAGACGGCAGCCGGACCTGTGATCAAACGGGAAAACAGCATAGCCGGAACACCGTAGTTTACTGTGTCTTCTTCTGCTTCGGCCAGGGTAAGAGCAATCGGAACGAAATCACAGCCAACCTGAGAGTTGATGGCAAATAGGGCAGGGAGGGAATAAGAGACAGGAATGGTTCCTTTTCCGATTTCTACTCCTAATAAAACTCCGATTACCTGGGCAATCACGGCTCCGGGACCAAGAACAGGTGACAGGAACGGGATAGCGCAGAAAATAGAAATAATCAGAAGACCAGGCAGACTGCCGGCCAGCGGTTTGATGGCATTTGCCAGAATGTTTCCGATGCCGGTATAATTGATGATTCCGACAATGATGCTTACAAAGATCATAAAAGGCAGGATATTTTTCAAAACAACATCCAGAGTATCACGGCCGGCCTGATAAAAGACATTAACGACACTTCCTATACTGCGGCCGACAGATGTCATCACACCGACAATTCCTTTTTGCTCTGTTCTTTTTGTTTCTGCTGCGGATGAAGCGGCTGAAGGTTTCTTAGGCTGATCCGGCGGAATCGTTGCTTTTTCAGGCGCCGGAACTTCCCCTTCGGCAAGAGTTATGTTCTCTTCTTTTACACCAGATACAAAATTATCTTCATTGATATATTTGGCTAACGGGCCGGATGGAGAAATAGGATGGATATCAATGGTCTTTACTCCCATTTTGGGATAAACGCCGCAGCGCAGAGTTCCGCCGCAGTCTACAATGGCAATGATGATTTCTTCCGGTTCCACTTTGTTATTAAATCCGTCAACGACAGGAACCTGCAGAAGATCAGCGATCTTTTGGGCCAGAGGGTGAATAGAACCGCCGGTTGTGGATACAACAACCTTTTTTGTGTCAGTCTCGCAAACCGTAAGAGGTCCGCCCCATCCATTACTCCCATGTGTGATTTTTACAACTGGCTTCATATGGATTAACTCCTTTCATTCTGGTTTTTGCTGCGTTTCATTAGCTGCTTGGTAATAAATTCTGTAACATTTCCGCGAATAAAGATGACGATGATACCGACCAGGAGATAACGGACGGCCAGCGGAGTCGTAGATTTTCCCAGCGTTGTAATTCCGGCTGCAATTCCGGTCCAGACAAATAATTCTGCGGAATTCGCATGAGGAAACAGGCCGGTAATTGGATGAGCAAAAGAAAAACAGGCGTCTACGAAAGCTGGTTTTTCATCCTCTTCTACGAATTTACCCATGGTGTAGCACATAGGGTTTGTCAGAAAAAACAGAGCCATAACCGGAAGGAGCGTATAACGCAGAAGCCGGAACCGGGTCAGACGTCTTGAAAAATTCATAACCCTTTCTTCTCCGATCAGACTGATCAGCGCATTGATAAATGTTAAAAGAATCAGTACATTTGGCAGAATGCTGGTGATCAGGCTCATCAAATTTTCACCGCCGGCAGATACAATGCCGGTAAAGCCTTCTGCAATCTTAACAATAAAATCCATAAGATCCTCCTTTATTTTAACGTAAGTTAACAGGCTGTCTGACTGGTAATCTGTTCTGCTGCAGATGCCAATGCTTTTTTCTGATTTTTACTTTTCAGGACAAGAGATAAATCCTGAATCGATCTTCCGATGTAATCAGGCATTTGTCTCATTCGGGAAAGAACAGAAAACCCTTCCAGTAAATGAAAGTCCTGTATGATCTGATCTTGGTTCACAACAAGGATCATAATAACGCCCTTTGACAGGGAACGCAGAGAAGAGCGGGAGCTTCCTATGGCAAGAGTATAATCTTTCCCTCTGTATAACTGTTTTTGCTGTTCCATTGTCTGATAGATCTGACGAATCTGAAAAAGAGAAAAGACAGCCTGTAAAATCAGAACTACAAATAAAATGCCTAAAATAGTACGAATCTGCATATCCCCGGTACCTCCTTTCGTTTTGAAATCGTTTGACTTGATGGTTGTATTTTATTAATTTTCAACAAAAAAAGTCAATAAAAACAAAGAAAATGGAACAAATGACACAAAAGTGAAGGAAAGATTTTTGTATAGGAAACGATAAAAGTGGCAAATATTCCAATGCGTGTCAAATGATTGACAATGGTTTCCAAAAGCCGTTATGTTAAAAAAGAAATCAGACAACAGACTTAGAAAGAGGTGTGAAGATGAAAACAAAAGCAGTTCGGCTATATGGAACAAAGGATCTTAGACTGGAGGAGTTTGAGCTTCCGTCCATGAAAGAAGATGAAATTCTTGTAAAAATCATGACAGACAGTGTCTGTATGTCTACTTACAAGCTGGTACAGCAGGGAGAAAACCATAAAAGAGCTCCAAAAGATCTGAAACATCATCCGGCAGTCGTAGGACATGAAATGTCAGGTGTTATTTTGAAAGTAGGAGAAAAATGGAAAGGAAAATATAAAGAAGGATCCAAGTTTACGGTACAGCCGGATATGAACGATCACGGGGTAACGAAAACAGCAGGATATTACTATGAAAATTACGGCGGAGACTGCACTTACTGCATTCTGCCTAAAGAAGTCATGGAGCTGGACTGCCTGATTCCTTTTGAGGGAGATTCTTTCTTTGAAGCATCGCTGGCAGAACCTACTGCCTGCATTAAGGCGGGATATGAAAGAATGTATCACACATCCAAAACAGATCATAGCCATACGATGGGAGTAAAAAAAGGCGGCAGTCTGATTATTTTTGGAGCGTGCGGGCCTATGGGAATGGAATGTATTGACTATGGTCTGCATATGAAAGACGGGGCTTCTCTGATCGTGGCAGTTGATCTCAATCAGGAACGGCTTGAGAGGGCTTCCAGGATCATGATGCCGCAGAAAGGAGATAAAAAGCTCGTATTTGCGGACGCGGGGAAAACAGACAATATTGTAGAATACCTGATGAATTTAACAAATGGGAAAGGATATGATGATGTCTTTGTCTATGCGCCGGTGGAGGAATTGATCGAACAGGCAGATCAGGTTCTTGCGGAGGATGGATGCCTGAATTTCTTTGCAGGACCAATCGATCAGAATCTCTCTGCGAAGATTAATTTTTACCGGGTACATTATTCCAGAACACATACGGTTGGATTTACCGGAAGCACGCAGAATGATCTTGTGCAGGCGCTGAAATCCATTGAGGAAGGGAGACTGGGACCAAGGGTTATGGTAACGCATATCGGAGGACTGGAAAGTGCTGCAGATACTACGCTTCGTCTTCCGGAAATTCCAGGAGGAAAGAAACTAATTTATACTCAGACCGATCTTCCGCTGACTGCGATTGAAGATTTTAGAAAACTGGGAGAAAAAAATGAACTGTTCCGCAAACTGGCAGACGCCTGTGACCGCCATCAGGGATGCTGGAACGGAGAGGCCGAAAAAATATTATTGGATGAGTACCGCGTAAGCTGTACAGAATAAGGAGGAACATATGCTGGTTACATTAAAAGAACTGCTGGAAGAAGCAAAAAAGGAAAAAAAGGCAGTCGGAGCATTTAACGGAACAACCCTGGAAGCGATACAGGGTATTATCCAGGCAGCAGAAGAAACGGATTGTCCGGTAATACTGCAGCACGCTCAAAGCCATGACGCAATCATATCATTGGAAGAAATCGGACCGATTTTGTTATACTATGCGAAACGGGCCAGGGTGCCGGTAGCGGTTCATCTGGACCATGGAAGTACATATGAGAGATGCATCCAGGCAGTCCGGCTTGGCTTTACCTCAGTTATGTATGATGCGTCTGCAAAAGAATTCGCAGATAATATAAAGGAGACAAAAGAAGTCGTGAAAGCGGCACATGCAGCCGGCGTCAGCGTAGAGGCGGAACTGGGGCATGTCTTTACTTCAAAGGTAGGCATCAGTGAAGGCGGCTCAGCTGATGAAGCAGACGATTATGAAAATCTGGAAGATATCTATACCGATCCTCAGATGGCAAAACAGTTTGCAGAGGAAACAGGGGTGGATTGTCTGGCCATTGCTTTCGGAACGACACATGGAGTTTATTTAAAGGAGCCGAAATTAGACCTTGACCGTGTCGCGCAGATACGAGATACTATTAAGATACCATTGGTCATGCACGGAGGCTCTGGAGTATCAGAAGAAGATTACCGGAAAGCAATTAAAAATGGAATCTGTAAAATTAATTACTATACTTATATGAATACGGCAGCAGGAAAAGCTTCAAAGGAATACTGGGAAGATACCAGCAGGCCCCTGTTTTATGATCAGATGGCGCTTTCTGCCAAAGAGGCAGTCAAAGAAGACGTAAAAAAGGCAATCAGGATATTTCAGAATTTATAGGAGGATGTATGGGCGGCTCAGATGATACAAGGTTATTAGTTGAAATTGCACATATGTATTACGATGATCAATTGACACAGCAGCAGATTGCAAAGCAGATCAATATGAGCCGCTCGCTGGTATCAAAGCTTTTAAATAAGGCGAGGGCAGAAGGAATCGTTGAAATTACGATCCGGGACGACATGGTACATTCTTATCGGAATATGGAAAGAAAGCTGAAAGAAACATTTGGACTTCAGGATGTTATTTTAACGGATACGGCCAACAGCCATTATCCAAGAAAGAGGGTTGCCCTGGAAGCAGGAAAATATCTTGCAAGAAAATTTCCGAGCGTTCATTATGCGGCAGTATCGGCAGGACGTATGACCCGGGAGATTGCGGTAAATTTTTCATCAACGGTTCCTTTTTCCAATCTGGTCTTTGTTCCCATGTCCGGCGGGCTGGGAGAAGAACGGTGGGAAGTTCAGGCAAACAATGTGTGTGAATATTTTGCTCACAACTGCGGGGCGGCAAGTCTTCAGCTTCATGCGCCGATCGTAGTAGACAGTCAGGAAGCCAGAGATATGCTGATGAAACAGTATTTCATCAGAGATGTCTTGGAAAAGGCAAGAAAAGCCGATGTGGCGATTGTCGGGATTGGCAGTTCTCTGCAGTATTTTGAGCTGAAAGAATCATATCTCCATGGACTGGATAAAGATGATGATACGGTCAAAGAAAGCATCAAAGGCGATATTTCCTATAATTATTTTAATGAAACAGGAGATATGGTAGACTGCCGGTGGAACCGGCAGCTGATGGCAGTGACTCTGGAAGAACTCTGGAATATTCCGGAGGTGATCTGCGCGGCCAGTGAAGAAGAAAAAGCGGAAAGCATATATATCGCGATGAAAGAAGGGTTGTTTACAACATTGATCACAACTGCAGAAATTGCGAAAAAAATTATTCGGATTTATCACAAAGAAGTGAAGAATTAGAAGGAGAGAAATCGTTTCTTCCGGAAGATCTGCTTCCGGGCGCTTATATAAAATTTCTGTAAAAATACTCTGACATATTTTAAATGCGTCAGAGTATTTTTTTGTGTATTATCAGGAATATTTCTGCATGTCCCGCATATACTTTAACAGTCTATCCAAGGAGGATATTATGGATCAATTTAATGTATATAAGGATATTAAAGCCAGAACCAACGGTGAGATCTATATCGGTGTAGTAGGTCCGGTGCGGACAGGAAAAAGTACTTTTATCAAACGGTTTATGAATCTGATGGTGCTTCCTAATATAGAAGATGAAAATGAAAGAAGCCGGGCAAATGATGAACTTCCTCAGTCTTCAAGCGGGCGGACCATCATGACAACAGAGCCGAAATTTGTGCCCAATGAAGCGGTTTCCATTCGTGTAGATGATGAAATCGATCTGGACGTCAGGCTGATCGACTGTGTAGGATACATGGTGGACGGGGCAGCAGGACATATGGAAGAAAATGAAGAGCGTCTTGTGAAAACTCCGTGGTTTGAATATGAAATTCCGTTTACCAAGGCGGCAGCCATTGGGACAAAAAAGGTAATCACAGAGCATTCTACCATTGGAATTGTTGTAACCTGTGATGGATCTTTTGGAGAAATCGAAGCCAGCCACTATGAGGTGCCGGAAGAAGAAACAATCAAACAGCTTAAAAATCTGAGGAAACCTTTTGTGGTTCTTTTAAATACCGTCCATCCTTATTCAGAAGAGACAAAAGCTCTGGCCAGGGAAAAAGAGAAAAAATACCAGGCCAAAGTTCTTCCGATGAATCTGGAACAGTTAAAAAAAGATGATATTTATCAGATTTTAAAAAGTGTTCTGCTGGAGTTCCCGATTTCATCCATTGGGTTTTATGTCCCAAAATGGACGGAGACGCTCTCCAAGGATCATCCGGTGAAAAAAGAACTTCTGGAAGCAGCCGGAAATATGATTCAGGATAAATCTACCATGAAAGACGTATATGAAGAAGAACAGCCTGACAGCAAGTACATAAGTTCCTGGAAACTGGACCGGGTTTCCATGGATACAGGGGAAGTGACAGTCCAGGTGGCTGTTGATGACCGGTATTATTATGAGTTTCTGGGAGAAACCATCGGTTTTCCAATCCGCAATGAATATGAATTTATTCAGGTTATGCGGGATCTGGCACAAAAGAAAAGAGAATATGAGGAAGTAGGGGATGCTGTAGCGGCAGTGAAGCAGAGAGGATACGGGGTTGTTACTCCGACAAAGGAGGATATCACCCTGGAAGAACCCCGGATTGTCAAACATGGAAATAAATATGGGGTTAAGATAAAAGCAAGCGCGCCTTCCATTCATATGATCCGGGCAAATATTTCCACGGAAATCGCGCCGATCGTGGGAGAGGAGTATCAGGCAAAGGATCTGATGGAATATATAGAAAAAGGATCCGGGGAGCCGGGAGAAAGCATGTGGGATGTTAATATTTTCGGAAAAACCCTGGAACAGCTGGTGGGAGACGGTATGCAGGCGAAGGCTCTTAAAATGACTGAGGAGAGCCAGCAGAAGCTTCAAAACACCATGGAAAAGATCATAAATGAAAGTAATGGAGGATTAGTCTGTATCATCATCTGAGATACATTGACAAATCAGTGAAAAAATAATATACTTTGATAGGCAAAGTAAATAATATACCTATGATAAGGTATAAAAACATGTAGGATAAATGGAGTAATTATGGCTATTAGAATATTAGGAACAGGAAGCTTTCTTCCGGAAAAATCAGTGACTAATGATGAGCTTGCACAGGTGATGGATACCAGCGACGAATGGATTTCATCAAGGACAGGAATCAGAAGCAGACATATTTCAGTGGGCGACACCACTTCGTCAATGGCTGTAAAGGCAGCAAAAAAAGCATTGGAAGATGGAGGTGTGAAACCGGAAGAGTTAGACCATATTTTCGTAGCTACAGTATCAGGAGACCATGCAACTCCTAGTACGTCCTGCGAGGTGCAGAAAGCTCTTGGAGCAGTCAATGCGTCCTGTATGGATATGAACGCAGCATGTTCCGGTTTTATTTACGCACTGAATACTGCGATGGCGTATGCAAAGGCAGGTATGGGAAACAAGATGCTGCTGATCGGAGTGGAAACATTATCTAAGATTGTTGACTGGAGTGACAGGAGTACCTGTGTATTGTTTGGAGACGGCGCGGGAAGCGTTGTGGTAGAGGCAGACCCGTCAAAAGAGATTTATATTGATACCGGTTCTGACGGAGCCAGAGGGGATGTTCTTACCTGTGAAGAAAGACACCTCAATAACCTTCTTGTAAAGGATGAAAGTCCGATGAAACAGGTTGAGATGGACGGACAGGAAGTGTTTAAGTTTGCGGTAAGAATCATTCCAAAAAGTGTCGGCAAAGTGCTGAAAGCGGCAGGAGTCGATAAAAGCGAGATCAAGTATTATATTCTTCACCAGGCGAATTACAGAATCATTGAGGCAGCGGCAAAGCGTCTGAAAGAGCCGCTGGAGAAATTCCCGATGAATATTGACCACTGTGCGAATACTTCTTCTGCGACAATTCCGATCCTGCTGGATGAGATCCACAGGGACGGCAAGCTGCAGCACGGTGATAAGATCGTTATGAGCGGCTTTGGCGGTGGATTAACATGGGGCTCTGTTTATCTGGAATGGTAGGCATCTTATTTTTACAAAAGAAGAGATAAAAAAAGATAGTCAGCTTTCGAAAGTTCAGAAAAAGTTGGCTATTTTTCTATGTAAAAATATGCTATAATAAGAAGATGATTACAGGAGGGAGTACATGGAAATACAATTGTGGAGGGAAATTCTCAGCCCTTATGAACTGGCAGTTGATGAACTGACATTAAAATTTCATCATATTATCCGCGAATACCGGAGGGCAGGCCTGTATTCTCCGATTGAACAGGTAGACGGCCGGGTAAAAACCATATCCAGCATCCTTGACAAGATGCAGAGAAAGAAGATCAATGCCAACAATATCGAAGATAAACTGGAAGACATTGCCGGCATCCGGCTGATCTGTCAGTTTGTGGAAGATATTGAGAAAGTCGTGGAGATTATCGAGAACCGCTCTGATATGGAAATCAAGAGCCGGAAAGATTATATCTCCCAGTCCAAGGACAGCGGCTACCGCAGCTATCATCTGATTATTTATTATGAAGTCAATACCATCTATGGAAGAAAGAAGCTGCAGGCAGAGATCCAGATTCGTACGCTGGCCATGAATTTCTGGGCTACGGTGGAACACTCCCTGCAGTATAAGTATAAAGGCAACATTCCGGAACATGTGACAGATAAGCTTCTGCAGGCGTCAGACGCTATTGTGATACTGGATCGTGAGATGTCATCTGTCCGGGACGAGATCATGGATGCACAGAATTCATTCCGGAAGAAAGCGAATATGGTGTCTGATATCCTTCATACAATGCAGAATCTGTATAAGGTAGCCAATAAGCATGAAGTTATCAAGATTCAGGATGAATTCTACAAAATTTACGAAACAGGAGACATGGAACGCCTGGAGCACTTTAACAAGCAGCTGGATATTATCGCGGAAGGTTATCGTGCCCAGAGTATTTCATAGGAAAATAGATGAAATTACCAGTTGAATTTGAGAAAAAGATGAAGAATCTTCTAGGAGAAGATTTTGCTGCATACGAACAGCATCTGGATGATCCGGCGTATTATGGGATACGGGTGAATACTTTAAAGATATCTGTGAAAGAGTTTCTGGATATCTGCCCGTTTCCCGTGACGCCGGTCCCATGGACGGAAAACGGATTTTATGTCCGGAGAGAAGATAAACCATCCAAACATCCGTATTATCACGCAGGACTTTATTATATCCAGGAGCCGAGCGCCATGGCTCCGGCGGCTTATCTGCCGGTTGTGCCAGGGGACCGGGTCCTGGATTTGTGCGCTGCCCCGGGAGGCAAATCAACGGAACTGGGATCGAAGCTGAAAGGAGAAGGAATCCTTGTATCCAACGATGTCAGTATTTCAAGAACGAAGGCTCTGATTCGTAATCTTGAGATGTTTGGAATCCGGAACAGCGTAATATTATGTACGGAAGCGAAACACATGGTTCCTTCCCTGACGGGATTTTTTGATAAGATTCTTGTGGACGCCCCTTGTTCCGGAGAGGGGATGTTCCGGAAGGGAAATAATGAGATAAAGAATTGGGAACAGAAAGGCAGTGAGCCGTATGCCAGACTGCAGAGAGAGATCGTGGATGATGCGGTGAAGCTCTTAAAACCAGGCGGAATGATGCTCTATTCTACCTGTACCTTTTCCCCGGAGGAAAATGAGCAGGTGATCGAACATCTTTTGACGGAGAATGAAGATCTGTCTTTAGTTTCCATGAAAATGTGCGATGGATTTGACTGCGGACATCCGGAATGGACATTGACCGGAAGAGAGGATATAAAGAAATGCATCCGTCTGTGGCCGCACCGAATCAAAGGAGAAGGACATTTTCTGGCGCTGCTTCAGAAGGCGCCGGGTGAAGAAACGAGTTTTTCCGGAGAAAAGTATCCACGGGTGAAACTGACCAGGGAGACGGAAGCGTTTTTTAAAGACTGTCATATGGATATTGACTGGAATCGGGTACAGGAATTTCAGGGAAAACTTTTTTATCTGAAAGAAGAATTTCCAAAGCTCAGCGGTGTCAGGATCCTGAGGAAAGGATTATTCTTAGGAGAGATGAAAAAAGGACGGTTCGAGCCGAGCCAGCCTCTGGCAGCGGCTCTTTATCCGGAAGAGTATGATAAATATATTTCATTTGAACTGGAAGATGAGAGAACAATCCGTTATCTGAAATGTGAAACTCTGAATGCGGATGTAGAGACGGAAGGAATCCATCTGATTGAAACCGGACGATTTCCGCTTGGATGGGGAAAAGTAAAAAAAGGCAGAATTAAGAATAAATACGCGTCCAGCTGGAGATGGATGTAATGGAGACAATGCGGTTAGATAAATATTTATGTCAGTGCCTGGGGATTTCCAGGAAAGAAGCGAAAGAAAAGATAAAAAGCGGACAGGCTGCTGTCAATGGAGAAACAGTAAAAAGACCGGAATACAAGGTTTGTCCCGGTCAGGATCAGACCATCTGTCAGGGAGAGGAGCTGTCCTACGAACCATTTCATTATCTGATGCTTTACAAGCCCCAGGGAGTGGTGTCCGCCACAAAAGATCCTGCGGAAAAAACAGTGATCGATCTGATCGAAGAACCTTATAGAAAAAAGTTATTTCCGGTCGGAAGACTGGATAAAGACACGGAGGGACTGATCCTTCTGACAGATGACGGTGAGCTGGCGCACAATCTGATGTCCCCGCGGAAGCATGTGGCGAAAACCTATTATGCGGAAGTGTCAGGGAACATGGGAGAAGCGGAAATTGCCGCATTTGCAGGAAATCTGGACATCGGAGGCGGAGAAACCGCAAGACCTGCGATTCTTGAAGTCCTGGATGCTTCAGAAGAAGTTTCCAGAGTACGGATTACAATTACAGAAGGTAAATTCCATCAGATCAAGAGGATGGTAAAGGCAGTTGGAAGCGAAGTCCTGTTTTTGAAGCGGCTGACCATTGGGCCGTTGACGCTTCCGGAAGATCTGAGTGCAGGCAGCTACCGCAAATTAACAAAAGAAGAGATACAGCAGCTAAAGGAGCCGAGATGTTAAAAGATAAGAAAGCAGTAATATTCGATCTGGATGGAACTTTGGTAGATTCCATGTGGATCTGGAAGGAAATTGATATCCGTTTTCTTGGCAGATACGGACTGCAGGTGCCGGACGGGCTCAATGACGCCCTGGAAGGCTTTAGTTTTTATGAGACTGCAAAGTATTTTAAAGAACATTTTCCGCTTCCTCTGACGATGGAAGAGATCATGGAAACATGGAACCGTATGGCGGCGGAAATGTACGAAAAAGAGATTTCCCTGAAAGATGGAGCAAAAGAGCTGATCCATATGCTGAAAGAGAAACATATGCCGCTGGGGATCGCCACCAGCAATTCCAGGGAGCTGGCGAAGGTATGTTTAAAATCCAATGGAATTTTAGATGCCTTTGACTATATCTGTACTTCTGACGAAGTGCCGAAAGGGAAACCGGAACCGGATGTCTATCTTCACGCGGCAGAAAAACTGTCGGTGGAGCCGGAAAAAGTTCTGGTATTTGAGGATATTCCCTATGGACTTATGGCCGGCAAACGGGCCAATATGGCAACATGTGCCGTCCGCGATCCTTACTCAGAGCGGGCAATGGAGGAAAAACTCAGGCTGGCGGATTATTATATTGATTCTTATTATGATGTACTAAATGGAACGTACCAAAAACTGTCATAAAGGCAAAGGAATGAGGGAATGAAAAAAATCGCGATCGTAACAGGAGCATCTTCCGGCATGGGCCGGGCTTTCATTTTTCAGCTGGCAGAAAAATACCCAAAGTTAGAAGAAATATGGGCAGTCGCCAGAAGAGCGGAACCCATGGAACAGCTGCAAAAAGAAATAAAAAATGTGAAAATCCGTCTGTTTCCTCTGGATTTGAAGGAAGAAGAGAGTTTTGGAAAAATCTCAAAGGCGCTTCAGGAGGAAAAACCCTGGGCTGGGGTTCTGGTGAATGGGGCAGGAATCGGGATTTCCGGGAATTTTAACGAAATATCTGAAAAAGAGATGACCGGCATGATGGATGTGAACTGCCGGGCATTGACGCGGATGACATATCTTGTTCTGCCTTATATGAGAAAAGGAGGACAGATTTATCAATTCGCTTCTGCGGCAGCTTTTTCTCCGCAGCCGGGGTTTGCGGTTTACGCGGCCTCCAAGGCGTATGTTCTTAGTTTTTCCATGGCCCTTCGTCAGGAATTAAAAGAACAGGGAATCCGGGTAACGGCAGTATGTCCGGGACCTGTGAAGACAGAATTTCTTAAGAAAGCTTATGGAAATCAGAAAATATCAGGATATAAAAGGCTGGTAATGGCGGACTGCGACCGTGTGGTATCCTGTGCAGTGAAAGATGCAAAGAAAGGAAAGGCTGTGTCAGTCTATGGAATGACAATGAAGCTGACAAGATGGATTTGCCGGATCTTTCCGGAGGAACTGATTGTCAGGTTCTTCCAAAGTTAGAGAACAGTTATGAGAGAAATAGAGATTACAAAAAAAGAGGAAGGTCAGCGTCTGGACAAGATGCTGCAGAAATATCTGAACAAAGCGGGAAAAAGTTTTCTTTATAAAATGCTTCGAAAGAAAAATATCAAGCTGAATGGAAAGAAGGCGGCAGGAAATGAGAAACTGAAAGCCGGTGACTGTATTGCGCTGTATCTTGCGGAGGAAACCATTGAAAAATTCCGGGAAGAAGTGAAGGTTCAGGAGCAGAAGATCCCGCTGGATGTTTTATATGAAGATGAAAATGTGCTGCTGATCAATAAACCATATGGAATCCTGTCCCAGAAAGCCGGCAGAGAAGATCTGTCGATCAATGAGCAGATCGCTCCATATGCGCTTGAGAGAGGACTGATGTCCGCGGAAGATCTTAACCGGATAAAACCGTCTGTCTGCAACAGACTGGACCGCAATACGACAGGGATTTTGATTGCCGGAATTTCTCTGGAGGGCCTTCAGACGATGTCAGAACTTTTGAAGAAGAGAGAGATTGATAAATATTATTTTTGTATCGTAAAAGGAGAAATAAAGAAAAAAGAGAAGGTATCCGGGTATCTGATCAAAGATGAGAAACATAATAAAGTGACTGTCAGCAGGCAGAAAAAAGAAAAGGGAGCCTATATTGAAACATGGTATGAACCTATTTCCTGCAAAAACGGATTTACCTTCCTTAAAGTAAAGCTGGTGACCGGAAAGACGCATCAGATCCGTGCTCACCTGGCTGGTCAGGGGCACCCTCTGGCAGGTGATTTTAAGTATGGAGATGAGAAGATCAACCGGAAATTAAGAGCAGAATTCGGCATCCGGGGACAGCTGCTTCACTGCGGTGAGATTCGGTTTCCGGAGAACATGGAACGGTGCGTGAGCCTTCAGGGCAGGAAAATCCAGGCGCCGCTGCCGGAAAAATTTGAACGTGTAAGATCAGAACTGATGGGAGATGCAGTATGGGAAGCTGGAATATGAAAGGACTGAGAGGTTCTGTTCTGGAGGAACTGGTAAATTATACCAATGAAAAATACCGCCGTCAGAACCTGGCTCTGGTACAGAAGATTCCGACGTCGATCAAGCCGGTACGGTTTGATAAAGAAAAACGGCATATTACCCTGGCGTATTTTGATCAGAAAAGCACCGTGGATTATATTGGTGTTGTGCAGGGGATTCCAGTATGTTTTGACGCCAAAGAATGTGCTGCGGATGTTTTTCCGCTTCAGAATATCCATGAACACCAGATTGATTTTATGAAACAGTTTGAAGAACAGGGAGGTATAAGTTTTCTCCTGGTATATTTTACAAACCGGCAGGCGTGTTATTTTATGACCTTTGAGGAAACGATGAAATTCTGGAACCGGGGGCAGGAAGGCGGACCAAAGCATTTTAAATATGAAGAACTGGATATCGGATATTTTGTTCCATTGAAAAAAGGAGGCATTCTTCACTATCTGGAATGTCTGCAGAAGTATCTGATGCAAAAACAGAAAGAACATTGACGAACAGATTTAATTTGCTTATAATAAGAAGCATTGACAAAAAGAAAAAGGATGGTTTTCATGATAAAAAGTATGACTGGCTTTGGACACGGAGAGGCGTTCAATGCCGCAAACCAGAAAGTTACAGTGGAAATGAAAGCTGTAAATCACAGATACTGTGACGTTTCATTGAAGCTTCCAAAGAAATTTACGATGTTTGAGGCGGCAATCCGAAAGATCATAAAGGAATATGCAAGCCGTGGAAAGATTGATGTCTATATATCTTTTGAAGATTTATCTCAGACAGGGATCGGGCTCCGCTACAATCAGGAAATTGCCAGAGAATATATGGATATTTTCCGGAAAATGCAGGAAGAATTCCAGATTGAGATGGACATTACCGCGTCACAGATGGCAAGATTCCCAGAGGTTATTTCTGTGGAGGAGAAACCTCAGGATGAAGAAGTGTGGTGGGAACTGATTGAGAAAGCGCTTCGGGAGGCAGCTGAGAAATTTGCGGCATCAAGATCTGTGGAAGGAGAGAATTTAAAGGCGGATCTCCTTTTAAAATTAGCGCAGATGGAAGAAGATGTGAACTTTATCGAACAGCGTTCTCCGGATATTGTAAAAGAATACCGGGCAAAACTGGAAGAGAGGGTCAGAGAATTCCTGGAAGATGCTTCGATTGAAGAAAACAGGATTGCTGCGGAAGTCGCTGTATATGCGGATAAGATGGCAGTGGATGAGGAGATTGTCCGGCTTCAGAGTCATATCCATTCTATGAAGGATGTACTGGAAGAAGAGGGAAGCATTGGCCGTAAGCTCGATTTTATGGCGCAGGAGATGAACCGGGAAGCAAACACGATTCTGTCAAAGTCCAGCGACGTGGCTTTGGCGGAACACGCAATTGAATTGAAGACAAATGTTGAAAAAGTAAGAGAACAGATTCAGAATATAGAGTAGAATAGAAGGGAAGAAACATGAGGAAGAAAGGTTCATTGCTGGTGATTTCCGGATTTTCCGGGGTAGGAAAAGGAACAGCGGCCAAGCGGCTCGTAGAAAAATACGGGTACAGTCTGTCAGTTTCGGCAACGACCAGAAAGCCAAGAACAGGAGAAGTGGACGGCCGGGAATATTTTTTCAAGACGGAAGCTGAGTTCAAGAATCTTATTGATTATAACGGATTTATAGAGTATGCTAGATATGTAGACAATTATTATGGAACACCGCGTAAATTCGTAGAAGAAGAACTGGCAGCAGGACACAATGTGATCCTCGAGATCGAGGTTCAGGGTGCTTTTAATATTAAGAAGCAGTATGACGATGCTCTCCTGATCTTTATTACCGCGCCAAGTGCTCAGGCAATCAGGGAGCGGCTGATCGGACGGGGAACGGAGTCTGAAGAAGTGATACATAAGCGTCTGGAACGGGCGAAGGAAGAATCCATGGATATGACAAAGTATGATTATATTGTCATTAATGATGACCTGGAAGAATGCGTCGACCGGATCCATGCGATTGTGCAGGCGAAGGAGTGTCTGCTTGCCAATAATATGGAATTTATTGAGGAAACGAAAAAAGGATTAGATGAATTATAATTATAGGAGGAATGAGAATGATACATCCATCATATACAGAATTAATGAAGGTAATCAACGGAGACAGTGAGGACGAGAAGGTAATTTCCAGCCGATATTCTGTAGTCCTCGCAAGTGCCAAGAGAGCAAGGCAGATCATAGCAGGGGATATTCCTCTTGTTGCTGAATCTGATTCCGGGAAACCATTATCTACGGCGGTAGAAGAACTCTGGCAGGAAAAAGTTAAGATTCTGGGAGATGACGAAACAGAAGAATAGGAAGTACAGACAAGGGTGATTAGGAATTCCTAAGCGCCCTTCTTTCTTCCGCGGCATAAAGCATAAGGATAATAAGAACTGTAAAAATGAAGGATAGGAGAGATGTATGGATATTTTATTAATGATCAAGACGATCCTGCTTGGAATTGTAGAAGGAATTACGGAATGGCTGCCGATCAGCAGTACCGGGCATCTGATTCTGGCAGATGAATTCATTAAGCTGAATATGTCAGATGCTTTTATGGAGATGTTTAATGTGGTCATACAGCTGGGTGCGATCATGGCAGTCGTTGTGCTGTATTTTCATAAACTGAATCCTTTTTCGCCGAAAAAAAACCGGAGAGAAAAAGGTGACACTATCATACTGTGGACGAAAGTGATTCTGGCGGTTCTTCCTGCCGCAGTCATTGGGATTCCACTGGATGACTGGCTGGATGAGCATTTTTATAACCCGCCGGTGGTAGCGGCAATGCTGATCATCTATGGTATTTTATTTATTGTAGTGGAAAACAGAAACCGCCGCAGCAGGAGACGTCCGATGGATGATCTGGACCGTCTGAGTTACCCGATGGCGCTGGCGATCGGCGCGTTTCAGGTGCTTTCCCTGATTCCGGGAACTTCACGATCCGGGGCAACGATCCTGGGAGGAATCCTGATCGGATGTTCCAGAACAGTTGCGGCCGAATTTTCCTTTTTCCTGGGAATTCCGGTGATGTTTGGCGCAAGTTTGTTAAAGATCGTAAAGTTTGGTTTTCAATTTACCAGTGTGGAAGTCATTGTTCTGCTGACAGGAATGATCGTTTCTTTTCTTGTTTCCATTATCGCGATCAAATTCCTGCTGGGATATATTAAGAAAAATGACTTCAAGGCATTTGGTGTTTACCGGATCATTTTAGGTATTTTGGTAATTGCTTATTTTGCGTTTTTAAAATAGGCGAAGGAGCAGTGTATGGATAAGAAAGATTTTTTGAAAGCGCTGGAAGAGATGCTCTCCATTGCCAAGACAAACGGCAATCAGATTACGAAAGAAGAGCTTTTGGATTATTTCAGCGATATTCCGATGAATGAGGAAGCAAAAAAACTGTTGTTTGATACATATGAAGAAGCAGGAATCCGGATCATCGGATATGAAAAAGAGAAGACAGGAGAGAAAAAAGAGGAGAGAGAAGCAGAAGAGCAGAAAGAATCAGAAGTTCTTGCTTTTTATAAGAAAGAAGTGGAAGGCCTGGATCTTCCGGATGAAGACTCTCAGAAACAGCTGCTGAAAGAGTGGCTGGAAGGACAGGGCAGCCAGGAACAGATCATCGAATGTCTGCTTCCGGCTGTTATGGAGATCGCCCGGAGACATAAGGGAGAAGGCGTTTTGTACGCCGATCTGATTCAGGAAGGAAATATCGGACTTCTGGAAGCGGTCGGCACATATGAAGGAAAAGATGAGGAAGAGTTTTTAAAATATGCTGCCCGGGCAGTGGAAGAAGCAATGCTGAATTCAATTGCTGCCCAGAAGGGATCAGACAGCATTGGAGAACAGATGGCGATGAAAGCCAATCGTCTGGATGAGGCATCGTCTCATCTTGCGAAAGAACTGGGAAGAGAACCCAAGGCAGAAGAACTGGCAGAGTATCTGTCAATGACAATAGAAGAAGTGAAGGATATCATGAAAATATCGCTGGATGCGATTTCCGTAATGGAAACCGACATTACACTGAAAGAGTCTTAGGGAAACACAGGTATTTACGGATACAGGAGGGCTGCGTATGAATATCAGAGAAAAACAGGAACAGTCTGAAAAAGAATTATTAAGTCCCTATGCGGCGTTAAGTATCAATACAAAAGGAAGAGAAAGGCCTGAGGTGGAGTGCGAGATCCGAACCTGCTTTCAGCGGGATCGGGATCGTATTCTCCATTCTAAGGCTTTTCGCCGTCTAAAGGACAAAACACAGGTTTTTTTATCTCCAAAAGGAGATCATTACCGGACACGGCTGGTTCACACGCTGGAAGTATCACAGAATGCGAGAACGATCGCCAGAGCCCTGAACCTGAATGAACTGCTGACAGAAGCCATTGCTCTCGGACATGATCTCGGACACACGCCTTTTGGTCATGCGGGAGAAAATGTTTTAAATGATATGAATCCGCATGGATTCCGCCACAGTGAACAGAGCGTCCGGGTTGTACAGTATCTGGAAAAAGACGGGCGGGGGCTGAATCTTACCTGGGAAGTGAGAGACGGCATGAGGAATCATTCGATCAAAAGCTGTCCGGCTACACTGGAAGGGAAGATCGTACGGCTGGCAGATAAGATTGCGTACATTAATCACGATATCGATGATTCAATCCGGGGAAATGTTATAACGGAGGATGATCTTCCGAAGGAATGCACAGAGATTCTCGGCCATACATTCCGGGAACGGGTCAATACAATGATACTGGATATCGTAAACCACAGCGAAAATAAGAACGATATCTGTATGTCAGAAGAGGTTTACAGGGCAATGTTCGGGTTAAGGGATTTTATGTTTGAGCATGTTTATACGGATCCGGATACGAAAAAAGAGGAAGGAAAAGTTGAGCATATTATAGCGCCTCTGTATGAACACTATATGAAACACCTCGAACTTCTGCCTCAGTACAGTCAGGAGAGGATCCGCCAGGGAACAGAATCCAGAGAACAGGCCGTATGTGATTATATTGCAGGGATGACAGATCATTATGCGATTGAAACCTATAAGGAAATTTTTATTCCAAAATTCTGGATCATCCGGTAAATTTTCAAAAATAAAAAAGGAATACAGCAGAAAATGTAGAATAATATATATAGAGAGAAAAATAAAGGAGGGACAGACGTGTGATCTATGGGGAAGACATAATAGAAGAAGTGCGCAGCCGCAATGACATCGTAGATGTGATTTCCACATATGTGCCGTTGAAAAAAAAGGGCAGTTCTTATTTTGGGCTTTGTCCTTTTCATAATGAAAAATCCCCTTCTTTTTCTGTCAGCAGGGACAAGCAGATGTACTATTGTTTCGGCTGCGGAGCCGGAGGCAACGTATACACTTTTTTGATGGAATATGAGAATTTTTCATTTCCTGAAGCTGTGAGATTTCTTGCAGAAAGAGCGGGCATGGAGCTTCCGGAAGAAGAAATGAATGAAGAAGCCAGACGGCAGATGGATGAGAAAGCCAGGTTAAGGGAGATGAATAAACTGGCAGCGAATTATTTCTACTATCTGCTTCACAGCAAACGGGGGAAAAGGGGACTTGAATATTTTAAAAAACGCGGAATAACAGAAGAGACCATTCGTCATTTCGGACTGGGATTTGCGGATATTTACAGTGATGATCTGTACCGTTTCCTGAAAAGCAAAGGGTATAAGGATGAAGAACTGAAAGATTCCGCGCTGGTTTCGATTGATGAAAAAAGGGGTGGAAGCGATAAATTCTGGAACCGGGTCATGTTTCCGATCATGGACGTCAATAACCGGGTCATCGGATTCGGAGGAAGAGTTATGGGAGACGGCACTCCCAAATACTTAAATTCCAGAGAAACAAAATTATTCGATAAAAGCCGGAATCTGTATGGTCTGAATTTTGCGAGAAAAACAAGAAAAAATGAGATCATACTGTGTGAAGGATATATGGATGTGATTTCCATGCATCAGGCGGGATTTACCAATGCGGTTGCTGCTCTTGGAACCGCTTTTACCAGCGGACACGGGACACTGCTTCGAAGGTACACAGAAAATGTCATCTTGTCCTTTGACAGTGACGAAGCCGGGCAGAGGGCAGTTTTGCGGGCTATCCCAATCCTGAAAGACGCAGGCCTGAATGTAAGGGTTCTGGATCTTGCGCCGCACAAAGATCCGGATGAATTTATTAAAGAGCAGGGAAAAGAAGCCCTGGAAGAGCGTATCCGGAAGGCGGTCAGCAGCTTTATGTTTCAGATCAAAGTTCTGGCAGGACGTTATAATCAGGATGATCCGGAAGAGAAGACAAAGTTTCAGCACGAAGCGGCAAAACAGCTGGCGGAGATCGGGGAACCGCTGGAGAGAAAAAATTACATTGAAGCGGTTTCCAGAGAATATTATATCGGGCAGAAAGATCTGACGGATCTGGTAGAATATTATGGAACCAAAGGCTATGTCTCTTCCCGGGAAAACATGAAAACACCGGAACGGGAACAAAGAAGAGTTTCCGGTTCAGAAGAAAAAGAAGAGAAAAAGAGACAGCCGCAGAAACTTCTGCTTACATGGCTGGTCAATGAGCCGGTTCTGTTTGACCGGCTGAAGGGAATCATCGGACCAGATGATTTTTATGAGCCGATTTACCATGGAGCGGCATTGATGCTGTTTGAGCAGTATGAAAAAGAGAAAAAAGTAATACCGGCCAGGATCCTGAATCAGTATACCGATTCCGAGGATCAGAAAAAGATTGCGGAATTATTCAATACGACGCTTAAGATGGAGCCTTCGCCGGAAGACAATGATAAAGCACTGACGGATATTGTCCGCCGTGTCAAGGAAGACAGCATTGAACAGCAGATGAATGGGACAAACGATATTTTGAAATGGCAGGAACTGATCAGGGAAAAGGGAAGCCTTTCCGGACTGCATATTTCAATATAGGTTGGTTACAATAGGAAAGAGAAGAAAGGACGAATTATGGAAGGTACAATGGAACAGTTCAGCGAGAAACTTGCTGGATTAGTAGAACTTGGAAAAAAGAATAAGAATTTTCTGGAGTATGCACAGATTGAGTCTTACTTCAAGGATATGAAGCTGACTTCAGATATGATGGAGGCAATCTATGATTATCTGGAGCAGAACGGCATTGATGTGCTGACGCTGGCAGCAGTGGAAGACAACGATGATGATCTGGATGAGCCGATTGAGGACGATACAGAGATTGCGGTTCCTGACGGGGTCAGCATTGAAGATCCTGTACGTATGTATTTAAAGGAAATCGGAAAAGTTCCGCTTTTGAGTGCTGATGAAGAAATCGAACTTGCCAAGAAGATGGAAGAGGGAGATGAAAGCGCAAAGAAAAAACTGGCGGAAGCCAATCTCCGTCTGGTTGTCAGCATTGCCAAAAGATATGTAGGACGAGGCATGCTTTTCCTTGATCTGATCCAGGAAGGAAATCTGGGTCTTATTAAGGCAGTCGAAAAATTCGATTACCGCAAAGGATATAAATTCAGTACGTATGCTACCTGGTGGATCCGTCAGGCGATTACAAGAGCAATTGCAGATCAGGCAAGAACCATTCGTATTCCGGTGCATATGGTGGAAACGATCAACAAGCTGATCAGGGTATCCAGACAGCTGCTGCAGGAACTGGGAAGGGAGCCGTCTCCGGAAGAGATCGCGGAAGAAATGGACATTCCGGTAGAACGAGTTCGGGAAATCCTGAAGATTTCACAGGAGCCGGTATCTCTGGAGACGCCAATCGGTGAAGAGGAAGACAGCCATCTTGGGGACTTTATTCAGGATGAAAATGTGCCGGTGCCGGCTGACGCGGCAGCGTTTACCCTCTTAAAAGAACAGCTGGATGAAGTTCTTGGAACGCTGACGGAAAGAGAACAGAAAGTATTAAGACTTCGTTTCGGACTGGATGACAGCCGTGCAAGGACGCTGGAAGAAGTCGGAAAAGAATTTAATGTAACAAGAGAACGTATCCGGCAGATTGAAGCAAAGGCACTGAGGAAACTGAGACATCCAAGCCGCAGCAGAAAACTGAAGGATTATCTGGATTAAGGTGCAGACAATGGAATTATCAAAGCGTTTAAATATGATCGCTTCTTTTGTAACAGATGGCTGTTGTGCTGCCGACATTGGGACGGACCATGGGTACATACCAATTTATTTAGTCCAGCAGGGGATCAGTCCCCGTGCCTTTGCCATGGATATCAACAAAGGCCCTTTGGAACGCGCAAAACAGCATATTGAAGAGATGGGACTTCAGGACCGGATAGTCTGTCTCCTCTCTGATGGTCTGAATCAACTTCCTGAAAAGGATGTTGATTCAGTTATTATTGCGGGGATGGGCGGAGATCTGATCGTTAAGATTCTCGATCAGGATCAGGATAAGCTGAAAGAAGTCAGAGAACTGATCGTATCTCCTCAGTCTCATCCGGAGAGGGTGCGCCGCTGGCTTCATGATCATAATTTCCGGATTTTGGAGGAAGATATGATTCAGGAAGAAGGCAAGTACTATATTGCCATCCGGGCTGTGCATGGCCGGGAATCTTATGAAAAAGAGTGTTTTTATTGTTTCGGGAAACAGCTGATCATGGACTGCAGTCCGGTTCTGCTGGAGTACCTGGACAAAGAATACCGGAAATATGAAAAAATCAGAAAAACTCTCCAGAATGGAACAAAAGAGCATATCCGGAAAAGAAGAGAAGAAGTAGAACAAAGACTGGATGATATAAAGGAGGCGCTGGGTTATTATGAAATGTGATGACGTAATAAAACTGCTGGAAGAAGAAGTTCCTCTGGAAGCGGCAGAATCCTGGGACAATCCCGGATTTCTGGTAGGGGACCGTCAAAAAGAAGTAAAAAAGATACTGGTCGTGCTGGATATTACCAATGATGTGGTCGAGGAAGCGGTAAAGACAGGTGCGGACTTTATTCTTGCTCACCATCCGGTTATTTTCTCAAAAATAAAACGATGTACCAGCGATGATTTTCTGCAGAGAAAGCTTCTCCGGCTGATAGAAAATAAAATCTGCTGTTACGGCATGCATACAAATTATGATGTCTGCCGGATGTGTGACGCAGTAGCGGAAAAATTAGGCTTTTATCCGGATGGAGTGCTGGAAGAAGCACAGGATCCACGGTTTCAGGCGGAAGGCAAAGGAATCGGAATGATCGGCGCTTTTGCCGGAGAAAAGCAGTTAAAAGATTTTGCGAAGGAAATCAAGAGAGCTTTTGGAATCCCGGCGGTTTCAGTTTTTGGAGATCCCAGGATACCGATTCATAAAGCAGCCATAGTTCCCGGCTCCGGAAGAAGCATGACCGGAATTGCGGCAGCCAGAGGAGCGGATGTCCTCGTAACGGGAGATATCGGACATCATGAAGGACTGGATGCTGCGGATATGGGACTTTGTGTGATAGATGCAGGACACTATGGTCTGGAACAAGTGTTTATTGATGATATGAGAGAGCTTTTGCAGCAAAAACTTCCGGAGTGCGAGATTTCTTCTTACAAAGCAGGAAGTCCGTTTCAGATCATATAAAAAGGAGGGAGGCTTATGGTACGGGCGGTTGTTCATCAGAAAACCTATATGGTTGAGGAAGGAACGACACTTGGAGAACTGGCGGGAAAGATACAAAAACCGGACGGGCCGGTGATTCTTCTTGCTTATGCCAATGGCAAACTGAAGGAACTTTTCAGACCCATTGAAGAAAACAGTTATATCAGGTTTGTGACTCTGGAAGAACAGGCCGGGTATATGACTTACAAACGAACTGCAATGTTTATGTTTCTGAAAGCGTGTGAAGATGTGCTGGGGGCAGGAGCGGTCGATGACATTGCGATCAATTATTCCATTGGAAACAGTACATTTTGTGAGTTCCTCGTGAAAGATATCCAGGTTACCACACAGCTGGCCCTTAGAATACAGAATCAGATGGAACAGCTGCGGGATCAGGATCTTCCTATTACGAAATATTCTGTGGATACATCAAAGGCCAGAAAATATTTTGAAAGCATTGGTCTGAGAGAGAAGCAGAGACTCTTCCGCTTCCGAAGAGGTTCAAAGACAAATATGTACTGCCTGGACGGATATGAAAATTACTTTTACGGGTATATGGCGCCTTCTACCGGTTATATTGCGAATTTTCTCGTGTCTCCTTATCAGGACGGTCTTGTTTTGCAGACTCCGAAACGGCATCAGACAGAAAAAATCGCTAAGTTTTATCCTCAGCCAAAGCTGTTCCGCGTTATGCAGAGATCCAGAGAATGGAGCAAAACTCTAGGTGTTGATACAGTAGGCGCGCTGAATGAAGAAATTACGAAGGGAAATATCAGCCATCTGATTCTTCTCCAGGAAGGGCTGCAGGAAAAACTGCTGTCGGATATTGCAGATAAGATTGTCCAGGAAGATAAGAAAATTGTACTGATCGCAGGCCCTTCTTCCTCTGGGAAAACAACATTTTCTCACAGGTTGTCAATTCAGCTGGAAATTGCAGGGAAAAAGCCGCATCCGATCTCTCTGGATGATTATTTTCTGGACAGAGAAATGTCGCCAAAGGATGAGCTGGGAAATTACAATTTTGAGACCATTGCATCGCTGGATACGGAATTGTTTTCCAGACATATGAACCAGCTGCTTCATGGAGAGAAGATTTCCATGCCAAGTTATAATTTTCTGACCGGGAAGCGGGAATACAGAGGGCACGAACTTCAGCTTGCCCAGCACGATGTTCTTGTGATCGAAGGGATTCATGGACTAAACAGCAGGCTGTCAAAAAATCTGCCGGATGAAAGCAAATATAAGATATATGTCAGTGCCTTAAGCCAGATTAATCTGGACGAGCATAATCGGATTCCAAGTTCTGACGGCAGACTGCTGCGCAGAATTGTCCGGGATGCCATGACCAGAGGCAATGATGCGAGGGAAACCATTGCCCGGTGGGATTCTGTAAGGCAGGGGGAAGAGGAAAATATTTTTCCATACCAGGAAGAGGCGGATATCATGTTCAATTCCGCCCAGATTTATGAACTTGCGGTATTAAAACAGTATGCGGAGCCTCTGCTGTTTGCTGTGCCGGAAGACTGTCCGGAACATCAGGAAGCCAAGAGACTGTTAAAATTTCTGGATTATTTTTTAAATATAAAAAGTGAAGATATACCAAAAACGTCTCTTCTGAGAGAGTTTATTGGAGGAAGCTGTTTTGAAACATAAAAAGAGGGAACGCCCTCTTTTTTTGTGCATAAAATCCTGAAAAATAAAAAAACAGAGCGAGAATTTATGCAAAAGCAACGAAAATAAAACTTTCTATTACACGGGAGAAAAAAATTTGCTAGAATAATCATCAGGCTGCAGCAAGAAAGGAGAGAAAATATGCCGCAAAATAAAAGAGAAAGTTTAATTTATACAATTTTAATGTGTTTTTGCATGGTATTCTGGATGAGCATGTATAATGTATTTATGCACACAGGACAGTTTTCAATAGCAACTCTGCAGGAAGGATGGATGGGATTTCCATTTGCCTATATTTTCGCAATGATCTGTGACTGGTGTATTGTTTCCGGTCCGGCAAAAAAATTCGCATTTCGTTTTCTGGTGACTCCGGAAAGTTCTGTGATCAAGAAAGTAATCGGGGTATCCTGCAGTATGGTGGTCCCAATGGTAATTTTGATGTCACTGTACGGCGGACTGGAAATGTGTGTTCACACAGGAGCATGGAACCGCCTTGGAATGATCTGGCTTACAAACATTCCAAAGAACTTTATTATGGCTCTGCCATTCCAGCTGCTGATTGCAGGACCGCTGGTTAGAACGCTGTTTAGGAAAGCATTCCCGGAAGGAAAAGTGCTTGCCTGAATAATTTTGAAAAATCAGAGAAAATTGTATTGTTTCTAAAAATATTTTGTGATATGATATCACCTGTGCTCAGACAGACAAATGGCCGCGCCATTTCAGACGAAAGGGAAATGGTGAGGAAAGTCCGGGCTTCACAGGGCAGGATGCCGGATAACGTCCGGTAGGGGTGACCCTCAAGCCAGTGCAACAGAAATAAACCGCCGGTTTGATGACCGGTAAGGGTGGAAAGGCAAGGTAAGAGCTTACCGCCTGTCTGGTAACAGACAGGGCACATGTAAACCTCATCCGAAGCAAGACCGAATAGAAAACGATAAATTGGCCCGATTTGTTTTCAGGTGGGTCGCATGAGCCTGCTGGCGACAGCAGGTCGAGATAGATGGCCATTCAATGACAGAACCCGGCTTATCGGCTGTCTGAGCAGAAAAAAGAAGGAATTGGTAAAAATATAACAGCCAGTTCCTTCTTTTTTTGTGCCAGTGAAAGAACATACAGTCTGTGTTTTTTTTAAGCCAGGAAAAGACGAATTATCGTGGAACGAAAAAAAGTATATGAAAGAACTTTCAGAAATAGCATATAATATTGAAAATAGATTAAAAAGAAGTTATGATAAGGGCAGCAAAGGAGGGAAAAAATGAATCAAAAGATTGAACAGTTGAAAGGAAAACTGATCGTGTCCTGTCAGGCGCTGCCGGAGGAACCTCTGCATTCTTCTTTTATCATGGGAAGGATGGCACTGGCGGCAAAAGAAGGCGGAGCGGCCGGAATTCGGGCGAACACCAGGGAGGACATCCATGAGATACAATCACAGGTAGATCTGCCGGTTATCGGAATTGTAAAACAAAATTATGAGGGATGTGATGTTTATATTACTCCTACCATGAAAGAAGTTGATCAGCTGATGGAAGTAAAACCGGAGATCATTGCTCTGGATGCTACGGAAGCAGAGAGACCGGGAGGTTTAACTCTGGATGAATTTTTCCGCCAGATTAAGGAAAAATATCCGGATCAGCTGTGGATGGCAGACTGTTCTACTGTGGAAGAAGCGCTTCATGCGGACCAGCTGGGATTTGATTTTATTGGGACAACTTTAGTGGGCTATACAAAACAGAGCAGAGATTTAAAAATTGAAGAAAATGACTTTGAAGTACTGCGGAAGATTTTAGATCAGGTAAAACATCCGGTGATTGCAGAAGGAAACGTGAATACTCCGGAAAAAGCAAAAAGAGTGCTGGAACTGGGAGCATACAGTGTCGTAGTGGGATCTGCAATTACGAGACCTCAGCTGATCACGAAATCATTTGCAGAGGCAGTACGATAAAATACTGGAGAAAACAGTATGGAATATTACGTAAAATCTGTGCTTCCGATTATTGAATCTAATTATAAAAACTTTACACCGCTGGAAAAGACGATTGCGGATTTTTTTATCAATAATAAGGAGCAGACTGATTTTTCGGCCAAAGCAGTCGCGAAACGGCTGTTTGTGTCGGAAGCGTCTCTGTCACGGTTTGCAAAAAAATGCGGATACAGAGGCTACCGGGAATTTATTTATCAATATGAAGAAACTTTTATGGGGAAAGATGCGGCAGCTGCCAGTCATACGAGGATGGTGCTCAATGCGTATCAGGAACTTTTGAATAAGACATACAGTCTTCTGGATGAAGAGCAGATTTTAAGAATCTGTGATCTTCTGGAACAGGCAGAGAGAGTTTTTGTATGTGGAAGAGGTAATTCCGGACTTGCCGCAAGAGAAATGATGCTGAGATTCGTAAGGATCGGGGTGGACATTGATGCTGTCCAGGATGCGGATCTGATGAGGATTCAGGCAGTCTTTCAGAAAGAAGGATCTGTTGTGATCGGTATCAGCATCGGCGGTGAAGCAAAGGATGTGCTCTATATGCTGCGGGAGTCTCACCGGAGAGGCGCGAAAACAATTTTGATCACAGGAAATAATCGGGAAGAACATCGGGAATTCTGCGATGAACTGGTTTTAATCCCATCGTTGAAATACTTAAACTATGGAAATGTCATTTCCCCTCAATTTCCGATTCTGGTTATGATGGATTTGATTTATTCTTATTATTTGAAGAAAGATAAATTCAGAAAAGAAACGATGCATGACGATACAGTAAAAGCATTAAAAGGAGAATAGAAATGAGAATTTATAAAACGAAAGATTACGATGAAATGAGCAGAACAGCAGCGAATATTATTTCTGCACAGGTGATTTTAAAACCGGAATCTCTTCTGGGACTGGCAACAGGATCTTCACCGATCGGAGTTTATGATCAGCTGGTAGAATGGTATAAAAAAGGAGATCTGGATTTTTCAAAAGTAACGACAGTTAATCTGGATGAATATAAAGGACTGCCAAAAGAAAATAAACAGAGCTATTACTATTTTATGCATGAATATTTATTTGACAAGGTAAATATCAACGTGGAGAATACATATCTTCCAGACGGCATGAACATGGACAGTGAGGCAGAAGCTTGCCGTTATGAAGATCTTCTTGCTTCCCTTGGACAGGTGGATCTGCAGCTTCTTGGCCTGGGACATAATGGGCATATTGGATTTAACGAGCCGGGAGATGTCTTTGAGAAAGCAACACACTGTGTTGATCTGAAAGAAAGCACGATTGAGGCAAATAAGAGATTTTTTGCGTCAGCGGATGATGTTCCGAGACAAGCCTACAGTATGGGAATCGGGACCATTTTAAAATCAAAGAAACTCCTTGTTGTTGTCAGCGGAGAAGGTAAAGCAGAAGCGCTGAAAAATTCTATCTGCGGACCTGTAACACCTCATGTTCCGGGATCTATTTTACAGTTCCATCCAGATGTGACGATCGTGGCAGATGAGGCTGCGTTATCTAAAGTACCGGAAGAATATTTAAAATAAGATAAAAGAAGGTTATGACATGATCATAAAAAATGTAAAAATCTACATGCCGGATCAGAAGTTTGTATCCGGTGATATTGTAACAGATGGAGACAGGATTGAAAAAATCCTCCCAGGAGGAGCCATAGAAGAATCTGAAGCAGAGACGGTAGATGGAGAAGGCTGCTACTGTCTGCCGGGGATGATCGATCTGCATTTTCATGGCTGTAAAGGAATGGATGTCTGTGACGGCACAAAGGAAGCTCTGGATACGATCGCCTCCTATGAGGCGTCCATTGGGGTAACGGCGATTGCGCCTGCGACCATGACGCTTCCTGTGGAGGAACTGGAATCCGTTCTTTCCAATGCCGCAGAATACAAAAAAAGTCAGGAAAACGGAACCGCTGTGGCAGGCGCCGATCTGGTAGGGATCAATATGGAAGGACCGTTTATCAGTAAAGTTAAAAAAGGAGCTCAGGATGAAAGAAACATCCTTCCATGCAGTACGGAAATTTATAAAAGGTTCCAGAAGGCTGCCAGGGGTCTGGTAAAATTTATCGGAGTGGCGCCGGAAGAATCTGAGACAGAAGCTTTTATCCGGGAAGTAAAAGGGGAAGTTTCCGTATCCCTCGCTCACACCAATGCAGATTATGATACCGCTAAAAAGGCTTTTGACGCAGGAGCCAGTCATGCGGTGCATCTTTATAATGCCATGCCGGCATTTTCTCATCGTGAGCCGGGTGTTGTGGGAGCTGTGGCGGACAGTTCTCATGTTATGGCGGAAATTATCTGCGATGGGGTGCATATCCATCCGGCGGTGGTAAGAGCCACGTTTCAGATGCTGGGAGCTGACCGGATGATTTTGATCAGTGACAGTATGCGGGCGGCAGGAATGCCGGATGGACAGTATACTCTTGGAGGGCTGGATGTAAAAGTCAGGGGAAATCGTGCGACACTGGTATCAGACGGGGCTCTGGCAGGGTCTGTGACGCCGCTTCCGGATTGTGTCAGAACAGCTGTAAAAGAAATGAAAATCCCGCTGGAGACGGCAGCGGCATGCGCTACGATCAATCCTGCAAGGAGTCTTGGAATTGACGACAGATATGGCTCTATCGAAGTAGGGAAAAAAGCAGATTTTGTATTATGGGATAAGGATCTGAATCTTAAAATGGTCATCAAAGATGGCAGAAAATTTGGAGAATAAGAATTCTCTGGGTTATGTTGTAAAAAAATCCGGACGGGGCTAGGCGTCCGGATTTTTGATATCAAAAACATGACATTGAAAGCTGTCTTGAAAAAGTTAGAAAAATTTACAATTTCGTAAGAATATTTTTTTCAAAGCTGCATACACTATACCAAAGGAGCGTATGTGACATTGAAGAAGAAAATTGAAATTGCAGCCATTGTGTGTTCCATCGGAATCTGCAGTTTTGGGCAGAAAGTATGTGCCAGCGAGTTTATGCAGCTGCCAAAGGAAAGCAGTATGAAAATGGAACACCTGGTTCAGACGAAACTTTTGAATGAACAAAGAGAATATCTTTTACAGGCACAGCTGGTAACAAAGATCAATCTGGAAAAACAGATTAAAGAGAAGCCTGTATATATTCAGGGAACAACCCATCAGGTAACAGAAAGAGAGCGATCTGTACTGGAAAGGATCGTAGAAGCGGAAGCTACGGATAAAGATATGAAAAGTAAGATTCTGGTAGCGAATGTGATCTTAAACCGTGTGCGTTCAGAAGACTTTCCGGATTCCATTGAGGCGGTGGTCTTTCAGAGGGAAAATGGCAACGTTCAGTTCTCGCCCACTGCAGATGGAAGATATGAGTCCGTTACTGTGACGGAAAGCACAAAAGAAAGTGTTGACAGGGCTTTGAAAGGAGAAGATTATTCGGAAGGGGCTCTCTATTTTGTGGAGAAAACAATTGCCAGTCCAAAGAATGTATCCTGGTTTGAGCGGTCTCTGACCCGGCTGTTTACGTATGAAGGTCATTCCTTTTACAAGTAGTAAGTAAAAATTTTTCTTGACAACCATAGATAAAAGTATTATGATTTTAAACAAATAGAAAAGAAACCGTTGAGAAAGAGTAGTAAGCAGGATTCGAATGATTTTCAGAGAGCCGCAGATGGTGGGATTGCGGTATGATTTCCCTGGCGAATGGACTTTCGAGGGTGATTTTGAAATAGCAGTAGGGATCGCCGGGCACCCGACCCGTTATCACAGTGGGCATATATGATAGTATATGATGAGAGTGGACAGTTTATGTCAATTTGAGTGGTACCGCGGATATTTCGCCTCAAGCAGAGATGCTTGAGGCTTTTCTTTTTTCTATTTGCACAAAAGTAAGGCTGGAAGAAGAACCAGACCAGAAAAAATAGGAATAAAAAGGAGAGAAAATTATGAGATCAATGAAAAGAGTGTTGGCAGCCGGGCTGGCTGCGGTAATGGCAGTGGCAATGGCAGCAGGATGTGGAAAAAGCGGCGGAAGCGGTGATGAAACTTACAAAATCGGAATTCTTCAGTTTGCGGAACATGGTTCTCTGGATAACTGCAGAAAGGGATTTCTGAAGGGACTGGAAAAAGAAGGAATTAAAGAAGGAGACAATCTTGAGGTTACATATCAGAACTCCCAGGCCGATACGGCAACGGATAACCAGATTGCATCTAATTTCGCGTCAAAAGATTTTGACCTGATCTGTGCAATTGCGACACCTAGCGCGCAGAGCGCCTATAATGCGGTAAAGGACAGTAATACTCCGGTAATTTATACAGCAGTTACTTCTCCGGAAGAAGCAGGATTCGTAGATGACAACGGAAATAATGTGGGAAATATCACAGGAACTTCCGATATGGTACTGGCAGATCAGCAGCTGAAGCTGATTCGTGAAATGATGCCGGATGCAAAGAAAGTTGGTATCTTCTACAGTACAAATGAAGCAAATTCAAAAGCCGGAATCGCAGCATATGAAAAAGCAGCAGATCAATACGGATTTGAGATCGTGACTCAGGGAATCACATCTTCTGCGGATATGCCAATGGCAGCAGACAGTCTGATCAAGAAAGTAGACTGCATCACAAACCTTACAGATAATCTGGTTGTCAGCAACATGCAGACTTACCTGGAAAAGGCAAATAAAGCGAAAATCCCGGTATTTGGTTCAGAGGTAGAGCAGGTAAAATTAGGCTGTGTTGCCTGTGTCGGAATTGACTTTGTAGATCTTGGAGAACAGACGGGAGAGATGGCAGCAAAAGTCCTGAAAGGCGAGGCTGAGGCAAAAGATATGAAATATGAATCCTTCAAAGAAGGAGATATCATTGTAAATACAGCCGCAGCAAAGAAAATCGGTATGACGATCAGCCAGAACATCCTGGATGAAGCGGAAGAAACATACGATGAAATCAGCACGGCAGAATAATTAGGAGATGTAAAATACTATGGAACAATTAATCATCAGTACGTTTGAGCAGGGATTTATTTATGCGATCATGGCTCTTGGCGTATATATAACTTATAAGATCCTGGATTTTCCGGATTTGTCAGTAGACAGCACTTTCCCTCTGGGAGCAGCAATTACGACGGTCATTCTGTCAAAGGGAATGAATCCTCTTCTGGCACTGGCAGCCTCTGTGGCAGCCGGCGCCGCGGCAGGAACCGTGACAGGACTGATCCATGTAAAATGTAAAGTCAGAGATCTGTTGTCAGGAATCATTGTGATGACAGGACTGTATACTCTTAACTTAAGAATCGTAGGAGGAACGGCAAATGTTCCTTTATTTAACTACAAGTCTGTTTTTAACAATGACTTTGTAAATGCATTATTCCCGGAAGCGCTGAGGCCATATAAGACAGTCATCATTATTTTTGTGATCATGCTGATCGCGAAGATTCTTCTGGATCTGTATCTGAAAACCAAATCCGGATATCTGCTCCGTGCCGTTGGTGATAATCCAACCATCGTAACTTCCCTGGCAAAGGACAGCGGATTTGTAAAGATCGTTGGTCTTGCCATTTCCAATGGATTGGTTGCCCTGGCAGGAAGCGTAATGTGCCAGCAGCAGAGATTCTTTGAAATCTCCATGGGAACAGGAACCATCGTTATTGGTCTTGCGAGCGTTATTATTGGAACCAATGTATTTAAAGGAAATCTGATCAAAGCAACAACGGCAGTTGTGATCGGTTCTGTGATCTATAAGGCATGTGTGGCTATCGCAATTGAACTGGGAATGCCTGCGACGGACTTAAAGATGATCACTGCAGTATTGTTCCTTATTATCTTACTGATCAGTATGGACCGCAAAAAGAAGGTGAAATCATGATAGAGTTACAGCATATCGATAAATATTATAATATAGGTACGGTAAATGAAGTCTGTTTGTTTAAGGATTTTAATCTGACGATCCATGACGGAGATTTTATTTCTGTGATCGGCAGCAATGGGTCTGGAAAAACCTCTCTTTTGAATCTGATCTGCGGAAGCCTGGGAGCGGAAGCAGGAAAGATCATACTGAACGGGGAAGATATTACCAGGCAGAAGGAATATGTAAGGCAGAGAAAGATCGGAAGGGTATATCAGGATCCTGCAATGGGAACCTGTCCGTCCATGACGATTCTGGAAAATATGTCTTTGGCAGATAACAAAGGAAAGCCGTTTGGCCTGGGATTCGGAACCAACCGGAAGCGCGTCAGCTATTACAGAGAATTATTAAGTCAGCTGGGGCTTGGCCTGGAAGATATGATGGGCAGCAAGGTAGGATCTCTGTCCGGAGGTCAGAGACAGGCGATCGCGCTTCTTATGATCACAATGACGCCGATTGAGTTTTTGATTCTGGATGAGCATACAGCGGCTCTGGATCCGAAGACAGCGGAGCTGATCATGAAACTGACAGATAAGGTTGTCCGTGAGAAAAAACTGACAACGATCATGGTAACCCATAATCTTCGTTATGCGGTAGAGTATGGGAACCGCCTGATCATGATGCATCAGGGGGAGGCGATCGTTGATAAAGCAGGAGAGGATAAAGACAATCTGGATGTAGATGACCTGCTGGACCGTTTCAATCAGATCAGCATTGAGACCGGAAATTAAAGAGATTAAAAAACAAATAAGAATTCAAAGAATTATTTCATATTATTTTATTTTTTGTTTAGAAAATTTTATACGGAGAAAATTGAATGAAAAGAGAAATGAGGTATAATAAAAACATAGTTTTTCATATATATTTTTTAATCCTCTCTTTTCATTATAAAAAGATCCCGCCGGCAAAGCGGGATTTTTTTTGCGCAATATGAACAAGGTATCGCGGTGACCGGCAGGGGAAAGAATCTTTCCCTGTTCGGTTGAAGAAATTATATATTTCATTGAAAAAATGAGAATGAAAGTCAGTAGAATTTCCCGTAATAAGGTTGCATATTTTTGAAAAAGTGAGTAAAATAAGCACTTAGAGCCCTAAAAATGTAAAAGGTGGAATTTATTATGTTAGAAACATTTTCAAGAAATATTGTTGAGATGATCCATGGAAATCTTTGGATCGGACCTCTGTTTGCGCTGATCGCCGGAATTTTTACATCTCTGACGCCGTGTGCGCTGTCCAATATTCCTCTGGTAACAGGGTATGTGACAGCTGACGGAGATGAAATCAAAGATAACAGAAGAGCATTTCTGCTGTCCATTACATTTGCCGCGGGATCCGCAGTTACTTTTATCTGTCTTGGATTCATTGCCTCAGCACTGGGACATGTGATCGGTCATTCTGAGATCGTCCATATGATTCTGGGAATCCTGATGATTCTGATGGCGCTGCAGATGTGGGGTGTGATCCAGCTGATTCCCCACGTCCATGGTCTTGGCGGAAATGGAAAACAGGGATTTGTGGGAGCTTTCTTTGTGGGGATGATCGGAGGAATTTTTTCTTCCCACTGTGCGGCTCCTGTGATTATTATGCTGCTTGCGATTGCAAGCCAGAGTGGAAATTATCTTCTCGGAGCACTTTTGCTTCTCTGCTATTCTGTAGGACACGGCATTATCATTGCAGCAGCAGGAACTTCCGTAGGATTTGCCAATCGTCTGGATGGAACGGCAGCGAATCTGACATCAAAAATATTTAAAACGGTTCTGGGAGTCCTGATGCTTCTCATCGGACTTTATATGCTGTTTGGGGACTGATCCTGGAACGCAAATATGATATAGAAAAGAGACATGGCAGATCCGGCAGGATCTGTTATGTCTCTTTTATGTTAAGCAGAAGCTTTCTTTTCTTCTTTTCGAATGGCTTCATATTCCTTTAGCTGAGATAGAGCTTTTGGCGCCAGAGGGAAAAGCGCGATGAGGTTAAAGATAGTCATAAGTCCCACACCAATATCTCCCAGATCCCAGACAAAAGTATAGGCGGCCAGGCATCCTACGAAAAGCATGGCAAGAGCCAGAATCTTATAGAGCGTCTGAGACAGCCAGTTATCTCCGAAAAGATAAGCGATATTTGATCTTGCATAAAACAGGATGCCGATGAAAGTAGAAAAACTGAACAGCCACAGGATTACGGCAATAAAAATCGGTCCGAAATTTCCCAGATGATATTTCATGGATTCCTGCAGAAGATCCATGCCCTGGAGACCGTCTATAAAGCCCGGAGGCGTCATCAGCATGATCATGGCGGAGCAGCTGCAGATCAGGAGCGTATCAATGAAAACGCCGAGAGACTGAAGCAGACCTTCTTTGGCAGGATGGCTGATATCGGCGGCTGCGGCTGCACAGGGAGCGGATCCGGATCCGGCTTCATTGGAAAACAGGCCTCGTTTTGCTCCATTCATAATAACCGCTCCGATTCCTCCTGCCACGGCCTGACGGAATCCAAAAGCTTCCATAAAAATCTTCTGGAATACAGATGGCAGCAGATGAATATTTTTGATAATAATAAATAAGGTAAGAAGAAAATAACATCCGGCCATAATGGGAACCATAATATCCAGAACTTTTACGGTAGCGTTTTTCCTTAAAACGATGACAGCAGCAATGAGAACAAGAATGACAGCTGTATAAATCGGAGGAATATGGAACGCATTTTCTACAGCGGAGGAAATGGAATTTCCAATGACCTGGCTGATCCCGCACCAGCAGATTAGTCCGGAGAGTGCAAAAAGCACAGCCAGAACACAACGCCGGTTTTTTGAGGAAGTTTTTTGAAACAAAGCATGAATATAATAGGCAGGGCCTCCGCGATAACCTCCGTAAAGAGGATCTTTTTCCTTATAAATCTGAGCCAGGGTTGCTTCCATAAAGGCTGTAGAGGCTCCAAACACCGCGATCAGCCACATCCAGAAGACAGCGCCTGCTCCTCCTGCAGAGATTGCGGCTACGACGCCGACCAGATTGCCCATTCCCACCCGGCAGGCGGTAGATACGATCAGCGCCTGAATGCCGGAAATAGAATCCTTGCGGCTTTTGTCGTCTTTTTCCAGGACTGCATGGATCATTTCCGGAAAAAGACGGAATGGAAGGAACCTTGTCCGGATCGTAAAATAAATACCAGACGGGATCAGCAGGATAACCAGCAGGGAAAGACCGAGAGAACTTCCGCCAGGAAGCGGGATGGTGATCAGATCTCCCCACAGCAGGTTGTAAATTTGTTGAATCATAATTGAAATCCTTTCTTTTGTGTAGTATCCATCAGACTAGTATATAGTACAAACAAGCATTTGTAAAATAAAGAATGAAGGAATAAATGAAAAAAATAAAAGATAAATGAAAGGAAAATAGCCCCAAAATACTTTTATTTTCTTTCAAAATGACAAATTGAAGTAAATTGACTAAAAATGATTGACTTTGACTGAAATCGTGCTATAATCTAATCAAAAGAAATCAAAAACAGCCAAAATTGTAAGTGGGTTTGACGGATTTTGACTGTTTCGATAGAAGAAAAGGAGGAGAACGAGTATGCGAATCACAGAATTACTGCAGGATGAAACCATTGATCTTGGAGTGAAGGTTGGCAGCAAGGAAGAGGCGATCGATCATCTGATTGACCTGATGGTGAAGGGCGGAAACATTACAGACCGGGAAGAATATAAAAAAGGAATTCTTGCCAGAGAAGCTACGGGAACAACAGGAATCGGAGGAGGAATTGCAATTCCTCATGCAAAGAATAAGGCGGTTTCAAAACCGGGGCTGGCGTCTATGACGGTTCCGGAAGGTGTTGACTATGACGCTATGGATGGAAAGCCGTCCGATGTGTTTTTTATGATTGCGGCACCAGCGGAAGGAAGCGATCTTCATCTGGAGGCGCTTGCAAGACTGTCAACCATTTTGATGGATCCGGAATTCAAGGAAAATCTGCTCCATGCAAAAACAAAAGAAGAATATCTCCGTCTGATTGATGAAAAGGAAACGGAAAAATTTCCAGATGAAACAAAAGAAGTGAAGCAGGAGACTCCTGAAAAAACAGATGGATATCAGGTTCTGGCGGTAACTGCCTGCCCGACTGGAATTGCGCATACCTTTATGGCGGCAGAAGCCTTAGAGAACAAGGCAAAGGAAATGGGATGTACTTTGAAGGCAGAAACCAATGGTTCTGGCGGAGCAAAAAATATTCTGACCAAAGAAGAGATTGAAAAATGCGATGGAATCATTGTAGCGGCAGATAAAAATGTAGAAATGGCGAGATTTGATGGCAAACAGGTACTGCAGACAAAGGTTGCAGACGGTATTAACAAACCAGAAGAACTGATTCAGACAATTCTGGATCATAAAGCGCCGATTTATCATCATGCCGGCGGCGGTGTTCAGGAAGAAGAAGGCGCAGAAGGTGAAAGTGTAGGACGGCAGATCTATAAACATTTGATGAATGGTGTCTCTCATATGCTTCCATTTGTTATTGGGGGCGGAATCCTGATTGCACTGGCTTTCCTCTTTGATGATCAGGCCATTAATCCGGCAAACTTTGGTAAGAATACGCCATTAGCGGCGGTGCTGAAGACAATTGGAGATCAGGCCTTTGGATTTATGCTGCCGGTTCTGGCTGGATTCATTTCCATGAGTATTGCGGACCGTCCTGGTCTGGCAGTTGGTTTTGTCGGCGGAGCGATTGCAAACGCCGGTTATACATTCTCCAATGTAATGACATACGATTCTTCAACTGCGATCTCATCTGGATTTATCGGCGCTTTGCTTGCTGGTTTCCTTGGCGGCTATATTATCGTTCTTTTAAGAAAAATATTTGATAAACTTCCGAGTGCGCTGGAAGGTTTAAAACCAATTTTGCTGTATCCGGTATGCGGCATCCTTCTGATGGGTGTGATCATGATTGCTGTGAATCCGATTGTGGGAGCGATCAATACAGGGCTGAATCATTTCCTTTCTTCAATGAGCGGAACCAGTTCTATCCTGCTGGGTGCGATTCTCGGCGGAATGATGTCTGTTGATATGGGCGGTCCGTTCAACAAAGCAGCTTATGTATTTGGAACAGCACAGCTGACGGTAGCCAATGCCGGTCCGGAACAATATGCGATCATGGCAGCAGTTATGGCAGGCGGAATGGTGCCGCCGCTGGCAATCGCTCTCTGCACGACATTTTTCAAGAATCGTTTCACTGAGAGTGAGAGAAAATCCGGTGTTGTCAATTATGTGATGGGATTATCATTCATCACAGAAGGAGCCATTCCATTTGCGGCAGGGGATCCTCTGCATATTCTGCCTCCGTGCATTATCGGATCTGCAGTGGCAGGAGCTCTTTCCATGGCCTTTGGATGCGGGCTTCCGGCGCCTCACGGCGGAATCTTTGTTATCGGAGTCATCACCAATCCATTGATGTATCTGGCAGCCATTGCGGCAGGAGCAGTCATTGGAATGCTGATTATGTCAGTAACAAAACGGCCGTTAAAGAAATAAGAAATTCAGGAGACAGAGATTGTATTTTATGCAATCTCTGTTTGCTATTTCGGAGGAATCGTGATATACTTGACTGGATTCCTTGAATCAGACAGTTCATTCGTACCATCCTGTCTATAAACAAAACTAGGACCTGAGAACAGAGAGAGTCTCTGTTTGAATGCATGAGAATGTTAAGGGTACAGGTACATGAATCTGTGCCCTTTTTTTCATAGGGAACTTCTCCTTGTTCGATTAATAATATAGCAGAAAGGAAAGAAAATGTATCAATTGACGACCCATGCCTCTTTTGATTCAGCGCATTTTCTCTCGGGCTATGAAGGAAAATGCAGAAATCTTCATGGACACCGCTGGAAGCTGGAAGTAACAGTAAGCAGTGAAGAGCTGGTCCGGGAGGGACAGATCCGCGGAATGATCGTGGATTTTGGTGAATTAAAGAAAGATGTAAAGAACCTGGCGGATGAATTTGATCACTGCCTGATCATAGAGAAGGGAACGCTGAAAGAAAAAACCATGGAGGTGCTGACGGAAGAAGAATTTAAAATCATTCAGGTGGATTTCCGCCCGACGGCAGAAAATTTTGCACGGTATTTCTACGAGAGAATGCAGAAAGCAGGTTATAAAGTTTCCCTGGTGAAAGTATATGAAACGCCGAACAATATGGCGGGATATGGAGAGTAAGATGGAAGCATTTCAGGTAGTGGAAACATTTGTAAGCATCAATGGTGAGGGAAAAAAGGCAGGAAGGCTGGCAATGTTTATCCGGCTGAAAGGCTGCAATCTCAATTGCTCTTATTGTGATACGAAATGGGCAAATGAGCGTAAAGCTGCTTTTGAGCTTATGACGACAGATCAGATTACTGCGAGAATCCGGGAGTCCGGAGTTTCTCTTGTAACTCTGACCGGAGGAGAACCCCTGCTGGATCAGAATATCGGTGAGCTGATCGGAAGCATTCTGATGCTGCCGCAGGTGGAGCTTGAGATTGAGACCAACGGAAGCGTCCCGATCCGGATGTTCCGGGAGAGAGACGCCAGACTCACCATGACCATGGATTATAAACTACCTTCCAGTAATATGGAAGAATCTATGTGTCTGGAAAACATGGAAGAACTGAAGCCATGGGATGTGGTGAAATTTGTAATTGGAAGTGAAGAAGATCTGATTCGGGCAAAGGAAATCATCGATCGTTTTTCTCTTTGTGAGAAAGCTATTGTGTATTTCAGTCCGGTGTTTGGAATGATTGAGCCTGCAAGAATTGTGGAATATATGAAAGAGGAACATTTAAATAAAGTAAGATTTCAGATCCAGATTCATAAGGTAGTCTGGGATCCGGATAAAACCGGAGTGTAGGAGGAAATTATGGCAATCGATAAAGAAGCAGTAAAAGAACATATCAGAGGAATCTTAATCGCCCTGGGAGATGACCCGGAGAGAGAAGGACTTAAGGAGACACCGGAACGGGTGGCGAAAATGTATGAAGAGGTTTTTGAAGGAATGAATTATTCCAATCATGAAATCGCGCAGATGTTTTCCAAGACATTTGAAGATGATCTGACAGTGAAAGATCATAAAGATATGGTAATCGTGAAAGACATTGATATGTTCAGTTATTGTGAACATCATATGGCTCTGATGTATGACATGAAAGCCGCGGTGGCTTATATCCCAAAGGAAAAGGTCCTGGGACTCAGCAAGATTGCCAGAATCTGTGATATGGTAGGAAAGCGGCTGCAGCTGCAGGAACGGATTGGAAGTGACATTGCGGATATCATTATGGAGGTTGCAGAGTGCGAAGATGTGGCGGTATATATCGAAGGATGTCACAGCTGCATGAGCGCCAGAGGGATTAAAAAACATAATGCGAAAACAGTGACGACTACATTAAGAGGAGCCTTTGAGACAGACAATATGCTGCGCTGGCATTTTATGACTCAGGCAGGGAAATAGGAGGAGACACAAATGAGCAAACCAACAAAAGCAGTCGTTGTGTTCAGCGGCGGACAGGACAGTACAACTTGCCTTTTCTGGGCAAAGCAGAAATATGAGGAAGTAATCGCGCTTTCTTTTGATTATGGGCAGAAACATGTAAAGGAACTGGAGTGTGCAAAAAAAATATGTAAGAAACATGGAATCGAACATCATATTCTGGATATGGCATTGCTGAATCAGCTTGCGCCGAATTCTCTGACCCGGGCTGATATTGAGGTGGATCATGAGGCTCCGGAAGAAGGAACGCCGAATTCTTTTGTGGATGGCAGAAATATGCTGTTTCTGACTTTTGCGGCGGTTTTTGCAAAACAAAGGAATATCCATGTGCTGGTAACCGGAGTGTCTCAGAGTGATTTCAGCGGGTATCCGGACTGCCGTCATGTGTTTATTTCTTCTTTGGAGACGACATTGACGCTGGCGATGGATTATGAATTTGAGGTGATCACTCCGCTGATGTGGATTGATAAAAAAGAAACATGGGCTATGGCAGACCGGCTGGGTGTTTTTGATATCGTCAGAAACGAAACGCTGACCTGTTATAACGGCATAATGGGAGATGGATGCGGTGAATGCCCGGCATGTAAGCTGAGAAAGAAAGGGCTGGATGCCTATCTTGCAGAAAAGAAGTAAAGATTTGTTAAAATTTCATAAAGTACCATAGAATGTCTTGATAAATATTAGTAAAAATATATAATAGAAGTGTAGGCGTCAACGGAATGATCAGGGAAGAATTCAGACTGAACTGTAAGTTCCACAGCATAAAGGAGAAATTATTATGGGAAGATTTACATTACCTAGAGACTTGTATTTTGGAAAAGGTTCTCTGGAGACGTTGAAGACACTGAAGGGAAAGAAAGCTGTCCTTTGTCTGGGCGGAGGTTCCATGAAGAGATTCGGATTTGTGGATCAGGTTGTGGGATACCTGAAGGAAGCAGGCATTGAGACGAAGCTGATCGAAGGAATTGAACCGGATCCTTCCGTAGAAACGGTAATGAAAGGTGCCGAAGTCATGAAAGAATTTGAACCGGACCTGATCGTTGCCATGGGTGGAGGTTCCCCGATTGATGCCGCAAAAGCAATGTGGGTATTTTATGAGCATCCGGAAACGACATTTGATGATATCAAAGATCCGTTTACCATTCCTGAGTTAAGAAAGAAAGCAGCGTTTATCGCAATTCCATCTACATCAGGAACTGCAACAGAGGTAACTGCATTTTCTGTTATTACAGATTATGAGACCGGAATCAAATATCCGCTGGCAGACTATGAGATTACACCGGATATCGCGATTGTAGATCCAAAACTGGCAGAGACCATGCCGCCGACGCTGACGGCTCATACGGGAATGGATGCCCTGACTCATGCGATTGAGGCATATGTGGCCGGACTTCATTCTCCATTCTCAGATCCGCTGGCACTGCAGGCAATCGAGATGATCTTTGATAATCTGAAAGCATCTTATGAAGGCGATATGGAAGCAAGGGATAATATGCATATGGCACAGTGCCTGGCAGGAATGGCATTTTCTAACGCTCTGCTTGGAATCGTACATTCTCTGGCACATAAGACAGGAGCCGTATTTGACACAGGACATATCCCGCACGGATGCGCCAATGCAATTTATCTGCCGTATGTCATTCAGTACAATGCAAAAGTCTGCGAAGACCGTTTCGCAATGATCGCAAGAAAACTGGGACTTCCGGGTGTAACAGATAAAGCGCTGACCTTATCTTTGATCGAGGCGGTAAGAAAGCTGAGAGCAAGTCTTGGTATCGTTTCCAATCTGAAAGACTTTGGAGTCAAAGAAGATGAATTCCTTGAGAAGAAACATATGATCGCAGAACGTGCGGTAGGAGATGCATGCACTGGATCTAATCCAAGAGAGACCTCTGTGGAAGATATGGAAAAAGTGTTAGAGTGCATCTACTATGGAAAAGATGTAACGTTCTAGGAAAGTAAATAGAGAAAAAGCTTCCGGAGATGAACGGAGGCATGCAGGAAGAGGAGAAATCGAAGAGATGACCCCTCTTCCTGTTTTTTGTTCCCAGGGAACTCCTGCAAAGCAGGCTTCTTTCCTGTGCCGGGAAACGATAAATAAATGATCGGAAAGGATGAATTGTTTCTATAAATCTGATACAATAGAAAACGGCAGAAATAGCATGAAAATCCATGCTAAATATAAACAGAAGGGAAGAGTTTATAATGGAATATAAGATTACAGGATATCAGCCGGAAAAATTATTTCATTTTTTTGAGGAAATCAGCGCAATCCCAAGAGGATCAGGAAATGAAAAAGGAATCAGTGATTACCTTGTATCCTTTGCAAAAGAAAGGGGATTGTGGGTACACCAGGATGAAGCCTCCAATGTTATCATCAAAAAGAAAGGCAGCGAGGGAGCGGAAGATCTCCCTGCCGTAATGCTTCAGGGGCATATCGATATGGTATGCGAAAAAGTTGCCGGAGTTGACCACGATTTTACAAAAGATGGTCTGGAACTGATTGTAAAAGACGGAGTACTGACTGCAAATGGAACAACCCTTGGGGCAGATAACGGCGTTGCGGTTGCGTTAATGTTAATGGTGCTGGATGATGAAGATATTAAGCATCCCCCGGTGGAATGCGTGTTTACGACAGAGGAAGAAGTAGGGCTGAATGGAGCGAAAGCGCTCGATAAGTCTTTGATTTCAGCCCGTACGATGATCAACATGGATTCAGAAGAAGAGGGAATCGCGACGATCAGCTGTGCAGGGGGGCTCCGCATTGAATGCAGCAGAAAAAATGTCCGGGAAGAAGCAGAAGGAACCCTGGTAAAAATTGTGATGTCCGGACTTAAGGGCGGTCATTCCGGTACAGACATTGATCTGGAACGAAAAAATGCCAACCGTCTGATGGCAAGAGTTATATACCAGCTGATGAAAAATACGGATGGAAAACTTGTCTCATTTGCCGGAGGAACTAAAGACAATGCCATTCCAAGAGAATGTGAGGCATCTTTGATTTATGCTGATCCAAAAGAAGCCGGAAAAGCAGAAGAAATAGCTGAAAATCTTGCAGGAGTTCTTGCGGATGAGATTACTCCGTATGAAGAAGGTTTTGTATGTGAGGTAACGGCAGAAGCAGGACAGAAGGTAAAAGCTGTACCGGCAGAAGATGCCAAAGCCTATGTAACGGCGATTTATCTTGCTCCAAATGGAGTGCAGAGCCGTAATATTAAGATGGACCGGTTTGTGGTGAATTCTGTGAATCTTGGGGTAGTATGTGCTGATGAGGATCAGCTGGTTCTTGTATTTTCGCCTCGTTCTTCTGTGGCATCTCTTCAGGATGAGCTGAAGGCAAGGATCGGGCTTCTGGCAGATACCTTTGGTTTCACTACAGAATACAGTGGGGAATATCCGGGATGGAATTTCCTGGAAGAATCTCCGATTCGTGAAGTATTTAAAGAAAGCTACAGAGAATTATTCGGAAGAGAGCTGCAGACAGAAGCTCTTCATGCAGGGCTGGAGTGCGGATTGTTCTGTGATGCGATTCCGGGACTGGACGCCATTGCTGTTGGTCCGCAGCTGTATCATGTCCATACGCCGGAAGAGAATCTTCCGCTGGATTCTTTTGAAAGATTTTACAAATTATTAAAAGATGTATTACGAAGACTGGCAGAAAAATAAGATCAGACGGATCGAAGTATCTGAAATCAGTTCTTGAGAGAATGACAGCAAAAAGCCGGATGGGTTCGCAGCTGATGCCGCGGATTCATCCGGCTTTCTATTATTTCCTGTATCGATAGAGAATCTTTCCGTTTTTTCTTTCTTCCGTGATCATTTTCTGCTTCAACATATATGGAAGAATGGAATTTAAAAATTCTCCTGGGTTGGTAACCGCAAGCCGTCTGCTCTGAAACGGCTGTTTCGCGGTCAGATTTTTTACCACGGGTTCCAGTTCTGCGCGGGTCATAGGGCCGTTTTTTCGCAGAGTTTTTCGAACTTTTGTAATTCCTTTGGAACTGAGCATATTGGACAGATCCTGTTTCTGACGCATGGTCCGCCAGAGCCCCCATCCATAGATCAGGGCTGTAGCGGCTGCAAACAGAAGAACATAAGGAATATAGTGAAGGATCAGCTGCATGATTCTCCTTTCCAGTAAATCATATGGTTATCGTGAAGAATTTCCAGAAATTTGATCAGTCTGGAAAGTGATTTCTCCATATCCGGATATTCAGCATACAGTGTTTTTGACAACTGGTGTACATCACTGGAATTGTCGATGGAGAGCCAGACAAAACTTCCATAGGCATCCAGCCTGATGTCGCTGACTCTCGGCCGATGGAAAAATTTCTGAGCGATGCGATGATAAAAACCGGTCCACTCCACAAAAAGAGTTACGATTCCGCTTTCATCGGTCTGATATTCAATATCCGGGTTTTTAACCGGTACAAAATCCAGATAATTCCGTTGGTTTTTTGTTTTCATTTTCTATTTTTCCTTTTTCATACACAATCGGTACAATCCAAATAACAGTACGATAAAGATGATCAGGCTTCCGATCTGAGGCAGAGAGAATGGAAGAGTGATCGCTGCATCCATTTTAGCAACGGCAATGACAGCCAGCACGATTCCCATGATACCTTCTCCTGCGATCAGTCCGGATGTAAAGAGTACTCCACGGTCGCTCCGCTCTTTTTTCTCTTTTTCTGTACCTTTGACACGCTCTACGATAAAACGTACGATACCGCCGGCCATAATTCCGGCACTTAAGCTGAATGGCAGATACATTCCTACTGCAAACGGCATAACCGGCACTTTCAGAATTTCGATAACGACTGCAATAAACACTCCGGTAAAGATTAAAGCCCATGGAAGCTGAGCGTTCATAATACCTTCTACCAGCATTTTCATCATGGTTGCCTGAGCTGCAGGAATCTGTTCTGTTCCATATCCCCATGCTTCATTGAGCAGATAAAGGACAAAACCAATGGCAGCTGCAGAAACAACGACACCGATCATCTCACCAATCTGCTGTTTTTTCGGTGTTGCGCCAACGATGAAACCAGTCTTTAAATCCTGGGAAGTATCACCGGCAATCGCTGCAACGATACAGATAATACCGCCAATAGCGATGGCGCCTACCATACCGGTAGTTCCGATAGTTCCGGTAGCTTTCAATATCAGAGTGGCAATGATCAGTGTCGCGATTGCCATACCGGATACTGGATTGTTAGAGGATCCGATCAGTCCTACCATACGGGAAGAAACAGATGCAAAGAAGAATCCGAAGATAACAACGATCAATGCACCGATTGGATTAACCGGGAAGGTAGGAATCAGCCAGATGGCAACTGCGATAATAAGAATGATTCCGATCAGCAGAGGCATTGGAAGATCCTGCTGGGTGCGGGGAGCATTCTTATCCGCATGCTTGCTGGACATGCTTTTCATAGCCTGTTTAAAGGTACGGATGATCAGAGGGAAGGTTTTGATCAGACTGATCATACCACCCGCTGCCACTGCTCCGGCTCCAATGTATTTGATATAATTGTCCCAGATATCGCCAGGAGCCATGGAGGAGATTGGGTCTGTGCCAGGGAAGACAACAGCGTCTCCGCCAAATAAGGCAATCAAAGGCATTAAGACGAACCAGCTCAGAGTGCCTCCGGCCAGCATATAACTGGAGATTTTAGGCCCGCAGATATAACCAACACCTGCGAGAGATGGAAGTACCTGGATTCCAATCTGAGAACCGGCATAGCTTTTAAAGGCATATCCGATCTCGCTGGAAAACAGATGAAGACCATCTGCCGCAAATTTATATACAGCGGCGATGCCAAGACCTGCAAAGACGGTTCCGGCTTTAGAACCGCCTTCCTCACCTGCCAAAAGAACTTCAGCACAGGCTGTTCCCTCTGGGAACGGCAGAGTGCCATGTTCTTCTACGATCAGTGCCTGACGAAGCGGAACCATAAAACATACACCCAGGATACCGCCAAACAAAGCGACCAGAAAGATGGTCAGAATGCTTGGAAATGCAATCTTGCCCTCTTCTGCCCATAAAAATAATGCAGGAAGAGTAAAGATTGCTCCTGCGGCAACAGATTCACCGGCAGAGCCGATTGTCTGTACCAGGTTGTTCTCGAGAATGGAATCTCTTCGGAGGATGACACGAATGATTCCCATGGAAATAACGGCCGCAGGGATAGAAGCGGAAATCGTCATTCCAACGAGAAGTCCAAGATACGCATTGGCAGCGCCAAATACGATAGCAAGAAGGATACCAATCAAGAGAGAAGTGACGGTAAATTCCGGAACGATTTTGTCCGCCGGAATATACGGTTTGAATTCTGACTTGTTGTCCATTGAAATTCATTCCTTTCTTAAAAATTTTTTTAACGCTTTTTTAACGCACAAAGGAGATTATACCATTTTGTATAGACAAAAGAAAGCGAAAAATGAAGAAAAAAGGGGAATTTCAAAGGTGCGGTCATAAATTGTTTATTCTTTCAGAGACGGATATTTTCTAAGTTCCCATACTGCAAATCCTATGGCAAATGCTGCCGCAACAGAATCGGCGATCGGTGCAGAATACATAACGCCGTCAATTCCGAAAAACATAGGAAGAATGACCATCAGCGGCAGAAGGAAAATAATCTGGCGGGTCAGAGAGATGAAGATACCCCGGCTGGCTTTTCCGATGGCCGTGAAGAAATTCGATGTAATCGGCTGAATACCATTTATAAAAGTGCAGAACAGGAAAATCCTGAAAAATCTCTCGGCAAATTGGTAGTATGCTTCACTTTCAGAACCGAAAATCCCGATAATCTGCCGTGGGAAAAACTGAAAGCATAAAAAGGCAGCGGTGCTGATCAGTGTAGCGGAAGCAATGGCTTTCAGGTATGCTTCTTTTACACGTCGAAGTTTGTCGGCGCCGTAATTAAAGCTGATGATCGGCTGCAGCCCCTGGGAAATACCGATATTGACTGAAAAGAAAATCATATTGACTTTTGTGATGATACCGGCGCATGCCAGAGGGATATCACTTCCATAGGAAGAAGCGGCACCATATCGTGTCAATACATTATTCATCACAATTTGAACGGTCATCATGGCAAGCTGATTGAAGCATGGAGCCATGCCCAGGGAGGCGATTTTTCTGAAATAGCCAAAATTCGGTTTTAATTCTTTCTTTCCTATTTTTACTGTTTTATAACGGGTCAGATATCCGATGACCATAATGCCGGATACAACCTGACCGATTACAGTGGCCCATGCGGCTCCTGCAATTCCCATATCGAAAACAAAAATAAACAATGGATCCAAAATTGTGTTTATGATGGCTCCGGTCAGGGTGCAGACCATGGAAAACTTAGGGCTTCCATCTGCACGGACAAGATTGGTTCCGCCTGTTGTGAGAATCAGGAACGGGAATCCCAAAGAAGTAATGCCGGTATAAACAATGGAATAATCCAGTACTTTTGGAGTTGCGCCAAACAGGAGCATCAAAGGCTCTAAAAAGATCCTGGTTACGACACAGAGAAGGATGCCAAGGGAGAGGAGCAGTACGATAGTGTTGCCGGCGAAGGAAGCAGCCCGTTTCTTCTGACCGCGCCCCATGGAAAGATTAAAATTAGCCGCGCCGCCAACGCCGCACATCAGGGCAATCGCAGTGCAGATCATGACAAGGGGAAAAGCTACATTGGTGGCGGCATTTCCCAGCATGCCGATGCTTCTTCCGATAAAAAACTGGTCTACCATATTATAGAGGGCACTGACCAGCATAGCTACAATACTCGGGACCGCAAAGCGCACCAGCAGAGTGCCGATGTTTTCGGAGCCCAGAGGATTTTCTTTTTTTAACTCATTCATAATTCATTCCTCATCTTTCGAAAATATTTCCAATTCCAGTATAATATAAAAAGAAAAACAGTACAATAATAGCGGAGCGCTTTTTCAGTCCAAATTGCGAAAATGAAGAAAATAAGGAAAAACTCGATAAAAAATCTGATAATATATCTACAAATCCTCAAAATATCTAATAATCTGACAACTTAAGAATTTTTTCCTTTACAACCTGAAAAAAGTTGTGTATGATAAGTGAAAAATAAAACTTGACGAAGGGAGAATGAAAATGACGAATCAGATGAATCAGACGCCGGGATTATATGATCCTAGTTTTGAGCATGATAACTGCGGAATTGGTGCCTGCGTCAACATCAAAGGAATAAAAAATCATCAGACAGTAGATAATGCCTTAAAGATTGTAGAGACATTAGAGCACAGGGCAGGAAAAGACGCTGCAGGAGAAACCGGAGACGGTGTAGGAATCATGCTCCAGATTTCACATAAATTTTTTGCTGCTGCATGTAAAGAAGCCGGAATTCAGATCGGAAATGAGAGAGAATACGGAATCGGTATGTTCTTTTTCCCGAATGATGAACTGAGGCTTCAGCAGGCAAAAAAGATGTTCGAGATCATTGTGGAAAAAGAAGGAATGACATTCCTTGGATGGAGAGAAGTGCCAACAGATCCGGGTGTCCTTGGAAAGAAAGCACTGGAATGTATGCCGCGGATTCTTCAGGGATTTGTCAAAAAACCTGAAGGAGTGGAAAAAGGTCTGGCCTTTGACCGTAAATTATATATCGCAAGGAAGGTGTTTGAACAGAGTAATGAGGATTCTTATGTAGTTTCTTTATCCAGCCGTACTATCGTATATAAAGGAATGTTTCTGGTAGGACAGCTCCGTACTTTCTTTAAAGATCTTCAGAATCCGGACTATGAATCCGCGATCGCCCTGGTTCATTCAAGATTCAGTACGAATACAACACCAAGCTGGGAAAAGGCGCATCCGTATCGCTTTATTGTTCATAATGGTGAGATCAACACCATTCGCGGAAATGCGGATAAGATGCTTGCCCGGGAAGAGAACATGGAATCTGAATATCTGAAAAATGAGATGCACAAGCTGATTCCTGTTGTAAATCCGAATGGATCAGATTCTGCAAGACTTGACAACACACTGGAATTCCTTGTTATGAGCGGTATGGATCTTCCTCACGCAGTGATGATCACGATTCCGGAACCGTGGGAAAACAATAAAGTCATTTCACAGGAAAAGAAGGATTTTTATCAGTATTATGCAACCATGATGGAACCATGGGATGGACCGGCCTCCATTTTGTTTACCGATGGTGACCAGGTAGGAGCAGTCCTCGACCGTAACGGACTTCGTCCTTCCAGATATTATATTACAGATGACGATCAGCTTATTCTCTCTTCCGAGGTTGGAGTTCTGGATATCGATCCAACGAAGATTGTTGTAAAAGAAAGACTTCGCCCAGGTAAAATGCTTCTGGTAGATACGGTTCAGGGAGAAGTGATCGCAGATGATGTTGTAAAAGAAAAATATGCCGAGAAAGAGCCTTATGGAGAGTGGCTGGACAGCAATCTTTTAGAGCTGAAAGACTTAAAGATTCCAAATCAGCCGGTTCCTTCTTATGGAAAAGAAGAAAGAGAAAAACTTCTGAAGGCGTTTGGATATAGTTATGAAGCCCTGAAAACAACGATTCAGCCAATGGCTCTGAATGGTTCTGAGGCAATCGCGGCCATGGGAACAGACACACCGCTTGCAGTACTGTCCAATCAACATCAGCCGTTATTTAATTACTTTAAACAGCTGTTTGCCCAGGTAACGAACCCGCCGATCGATGCGATCAGGGAAGAACTGATCACTTCTACGACCATCTATGTTGGAAAAGAAGGCAATATCCTGGATGAGAAACCTGAGAACTGCCGTGTCCTGAAGGTAAAAAATCCGATTCTTACAGATACAGATCTGATGAAAATCAAGAGTATGAAGAAGGAAGGATTTAAAGTTGTAGAACTTCCGATCATTTATTATAAAAACACATCCATGGAAAAAGCGCTGGATCGTTTGTTTGTAGAAGCAGACCGTGCATATCGTGATGGAGCGAATATTATCATCTTATCTGACAGAGGCGTTGATGAGAATCATGTTGCCATTCCATCACTTCTGGCAGTATCCGCAATGCACCAGCATCTGATCAAGACAAAGAAACGTACTTCTGTAGCCCTGATCCTGGAAAGCGGAGAACCAAGAGAAGTACATCACTTTGCAACGCTGCTCGGATATGGAGCATGTGCGGTAAATCCTTATCTTGCACTTCAGGGAATCCAGAAGCTGATCGATGAAGGAATGCTTCATAAAGATTACTATGCGGCAGTGGATGATTATACCAATGCGATTCTTCATGGAATTGTGAAAATTGCGTCTAAGATGGGAATTTCAACTCTGCAGTCTTATCAGGGATCTCAGATTTTTGAAGCAATTGGTATCAATTCCGATGTGGTAAATAAATACTTTACAAATACTGTCAGCAGAGTCGAAGGTATTTCACTGAAAGACCTGGAAGCAGACGTAGACGCAAGACATGCTGCAGCATTTGATCCGCTGGGACTGGAAAATGACCTGACTCTGGAAAGTGACGGAAGTCATAAATACAGAAGCGGAAAAGAACAGCATCTCTATAATCCAAGAACGATCCATACACTGCAGACCGCTGCAAGGACCGGGGATTATAAGATGTTCAAAGAATACACGCAGATGATTGATAAAGAATTAGAGCCTGGCAACTTAAGAGGTCTTATGGAATTCAATTATCCAAAGAAAGGAATTCCTCTGGATAAAGTAGAAAGTGTAGATTCCATTGTAAAACGTTTCAAGACCGGAGCGATGTCTTATGGATCTATTTCCGGAGAAGCTCATGAGACTCTGGCAATCGCTATGAATATGTTAGGCGGAAAGTCAAACAGTGGTGAGGGAGGAGAACGCCCGGAACGTCTTGTAATAGGAAGAGACGGATTAAACCGCTGTTCTGCGATCAAACAGGTAGCATCCGGAAGATTTGGCGTGACCAGTGAATATCTGGTAAGTGCAAAAGAAATTCAGATTAAAATGGCGCAGGGAGCAAAACCAGGAGAAGGCGGACATCTTCCTGGAAAGAAAGTATATCCATGGATTGCCAAGACCCGTCATTCAACAGCAGGTGTAGGACTGATCTCACCGCCGCCTCATCATGATATTTATTCTATTGAGGACCTGGCACAGCTGATCTATGACTGTAAAAACGCCAATACTGATGCCCGTATTTCTGTAAAACTGGTATCTGAAGCAGGTGTGGGAACTGTTGCCTGCGGTGTTGCCAAAGCAGGGGCTCAGGTTATCCTGATTTCCGGATATGACGGTGGAACAGGAGCCGCGCCAAGAAATTCCATTTATAATGCGGGACTTCCATGGGAGCTTGGACTTGCAGAAACTCATCAGAACCTGATCATGAATGATCTTAGAAATAAAGTCATTCTGGAAACAGACGGAAAACTTATGAGCGGCCGTGATGTTGCCATCGCAGCCATGCTTGGAGCAGAGGAATTCGGATTTGCCACAGCACCGCTTGTAACGCTGGGATGCGTGATGATGCGTGTCTGCAATCTGGATACATGTCCGGTTGGCGTTGCAACTCAGAATCCGGAACTGCGCAAGAGATTCCGCGGAAAACCAGAATATGTGGTAAACTTCATGAGATTCATCGCGGAAGAATTAAGAGAATATATGGCGAAACTCGGTGTTGCCACAGTTGATGAACTGGTTGGACGTACTGATCTGCTTAAGCCAAACCATGTGGCAGCAGAAAAACATGTGGATCTGTCCAGAATTCTCTGCACAGACTACGTGAAAGCAGCAAAGATTGAATACAGCCATAAGAATGTATTTGATTTTAAACTGAATCAGACGGCAGATGCCAAAGTGCTGATCAAGAGACTGAAACCAGCGCTGGAGACAAAACAGAAAAAAGTGATTGAAGTTGATGTAACGAATATCGATCGTACATTTGGAACCATGTTTGGAGCTGAGATTACGAAACGCTGGGGTGAAAGAACACTGGACGATGATACTTTTACTGTAAAATGTAATGGTGCCGGAGGACAGAGTTTTGGAGCTTTCATTCCAAAAGGACTGACGCTTCAGCTGGTAGGAGACAGCAATGATTACTTTGGAAAAGGTTTATCCGGTGGAAAACTTGTGGTTTGTCCGCCAAAAGGCGTGAAGTTCAAGGCAGAAGACAATATCATTATCGGAAACGTGGCATTATATGGAGCAACCAGCGGTAAAGCATTTATCAACGGTGTGGCAGGCGAGAGATTCTGTGTCAGAAACTCAGGTGCGACAGCAGTTGTAGAAGGTGTGGGAGACCACGGATGCGAATATATGACAGGAGGACGTGTTCTTGTGCTGGGAGCAACAGGAAAGAACTTTGCGGCCGGAATGAGCGGCGGTATCGCTTACGTTCTGGATGAAGACAGCAAGCTGTACATGAATCTGAATAAAGAAATGGTTGCTATCGAGCCGGTGACATCTAAATACGATGTTATGGAAGTAAAAGACATGCTGAAAGAACATGTAGCATATACAAATTCCGAAAAAGGAAAAGAAATCCTTCGTAATTTGGGAGATTATCTGCCAAAATTCAAAAAGATCATGCCGAACGATTATAAGAAGATGCAGAATCTGATCGTTCAGATGGAAGAACGGGGATTGAGCAGCGAACAGGCACAGATTGAAGCATTTTATATGAATGCCAGCGAGTAAAAGAAGGAGGAAGTTATGGGAAAACCAACTGGATTTTTAGATTATCAGAGAGAAGACGCAAAAGCGGAATCTCCAAAAGAAAGAATCAAGCATTTTAATGAGTTTCATGTTCCTCTTTCCAAAGAAGAACAGCAGAAACAGGGCGCCAGATGTATGGACTGCGGAGTTCCATTCTGTCAGTCAGGACAGATATTAAACGGAATGGCATCTGGATGTCCTTTGAATAACCTGGTTCCGGAATGGAATGATCTGATCTATACAGGAAACTGGGATCAGGCATATTTAAGGCTGAAGAAGACAAACCCGTTCCCTGAATTTACAGGGCGGGTCTGCCCGGCCCTTTGTGAGAATGCCTGTACCTGCGGGCTGGATGGAAATCCGGTCAGCTCCAAGCAAAATGAGCTGAGTATCATTGAATATGGGTATGCAAACGGGCTTGCAAAAGCGCATCCGCCAAAATTCCGCACCGGTAAAAAAGTTGCTGTCGTTGGTTCCGGTCCGGCAGGCCTTTCCGCGGCTAATTCTCTGAACAAGAGAGGACATGAAGTTACGGTTTATGAACGTTCTGATCGTTTCGGAGGGCTTTTAATGTATGGAATTCCAAACATGAAACTGGAAAAAGAAATTGTTGAGCGCAAATTAAAGATCATGGAAGAAGAAGGAATTCATTTTATCGCAAATACGGATGTAGGAAAAGACATCAAAGCAGAACAGCTGAAAAAGGAATATGATGCTGTTATTCTGGCGTGTGGTTCTTCTCATCCTCGCAACATCGAGGCGCCGGGAAGAGAAGCGAAAGGAATTTATTTTGCGGTAGATTTCTTAAAAGCAACGACAAAGAGCCTTTTAGATTCCGGACTTAAGGACAGAAAATACATTTCAGCCAAAGGAAAGAATGTCATTGTCATCGGCGGTGGTGATACAGGAAATGACTGTGTCGGAACATCCATCCGTCATGGATGTAAGAGTGTCATTCAGCTGGAAATGATGCCGAAGCTTCCGGATGAGCGTGCGGAAAACAATCCATGGCCGGAGTGGCCGAGAATCTGCAAGACAGATTATGGTCAGGAGGAAGCCATTGCGGTATTCGGACATGACCCTCGTCTTTATACAACGACGGTAAAAGAATTTAAGATGAATAAGAAGGGCGAAGTCTGCAAAGCGGTTCTGGTTTCTCTGGAAAGCAAAAAGGATGAAAAAACAGGAAGAATGGCAATGGTTCCGATTGCGGGATCAGAGAAAGAAGTTCCGGCAGATCTGGTACTGATCGCAGCAGGATTCCTGGGAAGTGAGTCTTATGTCACAGACGCTTTTGGAGTGAAAGTCAATGAACGGACAAATGTGGCGACAGAGCCGAATCGATTTGCGACAAACGTCAAGAATGTATTTACAGCCGGCGACATGCACCGCGGACAGTCACTGGTCGTGTGGGCAATCCGTGAAGGAAGAGACGCGGCACGTGAAGTTGATAAGAAGCTGATGGGATACAGTAATTTGTAAAACCGAGAAAAAAGATACTTTTCACAGGCAGGACTTTTTGATATATTAAATAGTAAAGGACAAATTAGGAGTGCTGCAGATGAATATTCTTGGACATTTTAAGACAATTACAAAGCATAAGATACTGGTCGCAAAGGGCTGCTTTCGTCTGGGACTTTATTATCAGGGGCTGATGCATGATATGTCAAAATATTCTCCAACGGAATTTCTTGAGGGAATCCGTTATTATCAGGGAAATGCAAGTCCGAATAACGCGGAACGTCTGGATAAAGGATATTCGAAGGCATGGCTGCACCACAAAGGAAGGAATAAGCACCATTTTGAGTACTGGATCGATTATAGTCTGGACCCTCATAAAAAGGGACTTGTGGGAATGAAGATTCCAAAACGCTATATGGCGGAGATGTTTGTGGACCGGGTCAGCGCCGGAAAGATATATAATGGAGACAAATTTACCCAGGAAAGTCCGCTGGAATATTTTAACCATGGAATCGGCGGATCCTTGATGCATGATGCTTCCAGAGAATATCTTACGAAGCTTTTGACCATGTATGCCCGGGAGGGAGAAGACGCTGTCTTTGAATATCTGAAAAGAGATTTAAGGGAGGATATCAGCGGTTATGATCAGATATCTCCCAAGAGCGAGACGGGATGTATCCATATTGGATAGAATTTCATGTATCGTTGGGTTGCAATCTTGACATACTTATTCTATAATAAGATTAAAGAGATAGATACGACGGCCTGGGGTGTGCGATAACCTGCTATTTTGAACCTACATTTATTTATCACGGGATCTCAGATAACAGACTGGATGTCCAGCCCTCCTCGAAGGGACTACAAAAGGTTTGTCGAGGGAACCCACCTAGCTTCGCTAGGCGTCAAAACTGCGGGACCGGCATTCTGGGCGTTACAAAAGATAAAGAAGGAGACTCTTGGAAGTCTCCTTTTAATATGCAAAAAATTCAGGAATCACTGTACTTTTTTCGGAAAGAGCGTATAATGGGTTTATTACATGAAGAAGGAGTGAGGTATGAAGTATTTTAAAGAAAATGACAAGACCCCTTTTGTTGTGGTGGCTTTTGGAATATGTCTGTATTTCCTGCTGGAGCATTTATCGCTTGTAATGCACGGAATTTCATATATAGGATCGGTGGCGTTTCCGTTTATCCTTGGAAGCTGTCTTGCTTTTATCATTAACGTGCCGATGCGCTTTTTTGAAAACCGGGTGCTGCATAAGATAAAAAAAGGAAGGCGCGTGCTGAGTCTGATTGCGGCAATCCTGTGTATTATCGGCGTGATTCTTCTGGTCTGCGGTCTGATCATACCGGAACTGGCGGAAACAATGTACCGGCTTTCAGTCAGTGTTCCCGGGTTTATTGAAGCGGTTCAGGAATATATTGATAACCTGTCCAAAGACAATCCGAGGATACATAGCTATGTACTGAGTCTGGATGTTGACTGGAATGAGATTGGAGGACAGATGATGGGATATTTTCAGACCTGGGCGACCAACCTGCTCAATTCCACAGTCAGTATTATTTCCAGTGCGGTGCAGGTAATTGTCAGCTTCGCTTTGGGATTTGTATTTGCACTGAATGCTCTGCTGAAAAAGGAAACGCTGGCTTTTCAGGTGAAGAAGCTGCTGCTTGCGTTTCTGCCTTTGAAAGCGGTCAAACATATTGTAAGGGTCGGAAGACTGTCCAATCAGGCGTTTTCCAATTTCCTTTCCGGGCAGTGTACGGAAGCTGTGATTCTGGGATGTCTGATTTTTGGATGTATGAAAATCCTGGGAATCCCGTATGCAGTATTGATAGCGGTTTTTATCGGTGTAACTTCCCTGATCCCGATCGTAGGAGGATTTGTCGGATGCGGCATTGGGATCCTGCTGATTATTACGGTTGACTGGAAGCAGGCGATCATCTTTGTCATTATGTTCCTTGTAGTGCAGCAGTTTGAAGGCAATGTAATTTATCCTCATGTAGTAGGAAATTCTGTCGGACTGCCGGGAATCTGGGTTCTTGTGGCAGTTACCATAGGAGGAAATGTCGCGGGAGTTGTTGGAATGCTGTTCAGCATCCCTCTGTTCTCGGTTTTATATCAGCTTCTGACGGAAGTGGTAAACTGGCAGATTAAAAAAAGAGATCTGGAAAAAACAATCCGAAAAGTATAAGATAAGAAAAATTTGACCATAATATCTCCTGTAAACAAATGGAACAGATTTAGGAGGTTATGGAAATGGATAGAGACCAGGTGATATGTCCATGTCTGGACGTAACAGCAGGCCAGATTATGGATGCTTATGAAGATGGAGCGGTAACCGTAGACGCGATCAAGGATGTGACCGGAGCAGGGTCTGTCTGCGGAGCATGTCTGGATGAGATTGAAGATCTGCTTAATGAATTAAGGAGCTGATTTTAAGAACAGCCGGAACATGATATCAGTAAAATTTCGGCATCCGGTCAGAAGTGTAAATAACATAAGACGCAGGAAAACAGATTTCCTGCGTCTTTTTATGTCGTGCGCCTGGCGGCTGACAGGCGGAGAGCCTTTTTAAAAAACTATACAGCCTGTTTTCGAAACCGGGATGAAGTTTCAGACAGTCCTTTTTTTGCGTGGGGAGCAGTAAAATACCGGTGGAATTTCCAGTAAATCAGGATGCTTAAAACGGCAGAAAAAAGAGATCCTGCCGGGGAAGCAAGTCCCATTGGCGCTAAAGTGTCAGGAAACAGGACAGTTGCAAAATATGCGCCTGGAATCCGGATCAAAAATACAGAAATGACATTCTGTAAAAATGAAATGTAAGATCTTCCATATGCGCAGAAGTATCCGCTGAAACAGAACTGAATGCCGGAAAAAACGCAGTCAAATACGTAAGTTTTAAGATACTGGGATCCCATTGTAATAACAGCAGGTTCGCCCTTTGAAAATAATCCCAGGATCGGTGCTGCCCAGATCTGACAGATTCCGGAAACTGTAAGTCCGAAGGCCAGACAGATGCCAAGGGCATAAAATAAGGTTTTCCTGCCTCTTTCATGACTGCCTGCCCCGGCATTCTGGGCTGCGATGGCAGATACAGAAGACATCATTGCGGATGGAACCAGAAATAGAAAACTGATGATTTTTTCCACGATTCCAACGCTGGCAGAGACAACAACGCCTCTCTGGTTAGCAATGGCTGTGATAATAAGGAAGGAAATCTGGATCAGTCCTTCCTGAAGAGCGATTGGCAGACCAACCTGGAGAATCTGCCATAACGTAGTTTTTCTTGGAAGAAAATCATATCGGTGAAGAGGAATTCCAAGATCAATTTTTCTAAGAGAAAACAGAGCAAGGATTACGCTGCATGCCTGAGAAATTGTTGTCGCCAGGGCGGCGCCGGCGGCTCCCATTTGAAAGGGACCAATCAAAATGAAATCCAGAATGATATTTATGATTCCGCCTGCCGCGATAAAATACATAGGACGGTTGGAATCTCCCATTCCGCGGAAAACCGCGCTGATTACATTATAAGCAGTAATAAAGGGGATTCCCAGAAAACATATTTTAAGGTAATCTTCTGCCTGTCGAAAAGCCTCGGCCGGTGTTGACAGCAGAGTAAGGATATTTTCCAGAGAGAATAATAATATAAAGGTTGTAACAACAGAAAAAACAGCAAACAGAACCACCGTATTGGCAATCGTCCGTTTCATAAGCCGTTTATCACCGGAACCGATGGCTCTTGCAAGCGTAACAGTAGTTCCCATGGACAAACCGGTGATTACAAAGGTCAGCATATGAGTGACCTGGCTTCCAATGGATACAGCGGAGATAGAGTCAGCGCTGTTAAACTGTCCTGTAATAAATAAATCAGCCAGTCCATAGAAAGACTGTAAAAAACAGGACAGCAGATAAGGCAGAGAAAATAAGATCAGATTTTTGAAAATACTTCCTTTCGTCAGATTTCGTTCCATTTATAATAACCTCCAGTCAATTTTATGCGAGATTATGTTAACAGAAAAGGGAAGCAGTGACCAACGAATCTTTTTGATGTATCTATTACTTATTTTCATGGATGTAGTCTAAAAGTCCCTGCAGTCCGGAAGATACAAAGGCTGGAGAATACAGCAGCTGTGCGGTTTCAGAGAATTCCGGAGGCATTGGAAAGAATTCAAGATTTTCATAGTCTGCCATGAAAAGAGACGGCAGGAAGGCGAAACCTCTGGATAAATTGAGCATGAGGAGCTGCTGGGATATGGTTTTTACGAGCAGAACGTTTGAAAAAGTTGTGCCGTAAAGTTCTTTTAACTGTGTGCGGCAGAATTCCTGATAATTTTCTTCCGAAGCCTTCGTAATAATCGGCTGACTGGCAACGACCCCCTGGAGAGACTGATACTTTTCCAGCAATTCTCGGGAACAAACGAGTGATTCTTCAAAGGTGATCAGATCGACTCGCTCCATTTCATCCAGACCGTATTGTTCCAGTGTAAGGATATTCGGACAAATCAGTGCGTCCAGCCGGTGCTGACGAAGATCGGAAAGGAGTCTTTCTTCTTCTGCAAAAGAAAAGTATACGGAAATATCAGGATATGCCTGCTCAAATGCCCGCAGGACAGGAAAATTTTCATAATCGGTTGTAATCATGCCGATTCTCAGCTCCAGATTGTCCATACGCTGGATTTCCTGACACAGTTCCTGATATCGTTCTGCAATCTTGCGCATTTCTTCGTAAAACAGCTGCCCCTGGCGGGTTAAAACCATACTCTTGCTGGAACGGATAAAAAGTTTGCAGCCTAATTCCTGCTCCAGCACCGCGATATATTTGCTCATGGTCGTCTGAGCGATATGACACCGTTCAGATGCCTTCGTAAAATTCTTCAATTCTGCTGCCCGGAAAAAATAGTGAAGTTTATTGATATCCATAGTGAAAAGTTTCTCCTCTCATTTGCTGCGTGTATTTTTATTCTACCGCAGGATGATGTTTTATTCCATCCTGGAAACCGTATTTCTTCAAAAACAAAGGCCTAAAACTTTCCAAGTTTATGTTGACAGACCTCAGATTTAATGATATTATATCTGAGGTCGAAAAAATTGAATATGCCGATGTGTCGGAACTGGCAGACGAGACAGACTCAAAATCTGTTGTTCTTATGGACGTGTGGGTTCGAGTCCCACCATCGGCAGTGATAAACCTACGGAGAACCGTAGGTTTTTTTATGCTTATTTTCAGGAAAGCGGGAAATTGAAGTCATAATATAAGCCTGCGGGCGCCATTTCTGTGGACAGTATATGATATAATAAGTAAGATATAGAAGAAAAGATATTTAAAAGACAAAATAAAGGGGCATGAAGAACAGAAAATATTGTGAAAGACCGGGGAGGGAATCAGAGTATGAAGAAAGATGATCTGTTTGAGGAAATGGTAACAAATCTCACCTTAAACTTTATGGATGAAGATTTTGACATTGAAAATGCAAACATACCGCTGCCGGGGAGACTTGCGGTGCTGGCAGAAGGCTTTGCAAGGAATCTGACACTGGAGAAAGTAAATGAACGTCTGGAGGATGAGGGGTATGAGACCCTGTATGCCCGCAGTTTTTACGAGGCGGGGCTGATCTATGCCTTCAGTCATCAGCTAAGCTATGACAGATGGATGGAATTATACCAGAAATATATGGAGAAATACACGGAGCAGGCAAAAAGCAAAAAACAGAGTTTCCCGAAAGGAAAGATTACACTTAAAAATCTGGAAAAATACGTGAGAGAAAACTCTTCTGAGCAGTTGGAGACGGAAATGCTGACCAGTTTTATGGAGCGTGAAATTATTGACAGCCAGTCAGAGGAAGACTTTTTCCATTTTATGGATCGAAACGCAGAAAATTTCTCCGCTGTCCGGGAAAAAGCAAGATATTATTTCTGTAAATATCTGTATCTGTATATCCGGCAAAAAATAGACAGCTATTATGAAAGCTGTGAGAAGTCAGAAGCACTGCTGCGTCAGTATGGCAGCGCCCTGGAAAAGGAAGAAAGAGGATATCTGGAGCTGCATGCCCTGGAGGAATTGAATTTCCTGAAGCCGCTGACAGCCTTGAAAAAGGATGCGGCAAAGAGCCGGAACCGCATGCCGCTGGAAGAGAAAAAAGAACTTGTGGAAAATACGGCGATTACGCCGGGCGGTGTTTTTGATGAATTCAATTATTTCTATTTTGGATATGTTTCCGTAGACTGGATGGAACTGATTTTTGAATTGTATGGTTCCGTCGAAGACTGGCCGGATAATCTAAAGCTGAGGATCGCCCATGCTCTGGGGTACTGTTCGGCCCATCCGGTTGCCGGAGAAGAGCAAAAGGCACTGAAACGGCTGAAACAATGGGAGCAGGAAGAACTGGAAAAAGAAGAAGAAAAAGACCGTGAATACGAAAGAGATGAGAAAAAAGCGGCAAAGTTGTATCAGAGAGGAAGATCCGGCGAGGACTTTTTCCGTGATTTTATTACCGGAAAGAGGGATATTAACCGGGAAACGCTGATCAGTTTCCTTTTGTTTGTAAAAACAAAGATTACCATGGAAGATGACAATAAGATTACGATGATGCGGATGAACCGGATTCTTTCCAACTGCGGATTTTCCCAGCTGTCACCGGGAGCCGGATTTGACCGTTTTGTCATTGAGTTTTTAAGAAGTCAGGATCCGTTTTCTGTACTGGAATCCCATGTGGACAAAAAAGTAGGGGAAGGTGAGAATTTCTATCTTTATAAAGTTTACAAAGGAGCCTATTGTCATCAGGATGAACTGGCAAAATATCTGAGAATCAGAAAGAAAGAAGATCCGGGAGAGCAAGACTGAAGCAGAAGGAAGAAAAGTTAGATGGAAACAAAACGATGTATTTTTTGTATGCAGGAAATTGATTTTACAGAAGAAAGGTGTCCGCATTGTAAGAAAGCAGTTTGGGAGTATGAATGGAAACCTGGCTGGATCAGGCCGTATACTGTGCTGCAGGAACGGTATATGATTGGACAGGCATTGGGAGAAGGCGCCTTTGGAGTGACGTATCTTGCATATGATGATAAAGAGAAAAGGTCTGTGGCCATTAAGGCATATTCCCAAAGAGAAAATGAGTCATCTCAGGAGAAAGCAGAAGCGGATCTTCTGGATGAAATAAAAGATATTCCGGGAGTTGTAAATAAGACAGGATATTTTCAGGAAAACGGAGCCCATTATCTTGTGATGGAATACTTAAAAGGCGGCAGTTTGCGCAATTATCTGAAAAAGCGTCATCACATTCCGGCAGAAGAAGCGGTGAAGATTCTGCAGCCGGTGATGCAGACACTGATCCGGCTTCATGGCAGAGGAATCATACATGGTGATATCAGCCCGGACAATCTGCTGTTTGATGGTGAAGGAACATTGAAAATCATTGATTTTGGAGCTGCTCTGATAAAAGGTTATCCGGCAAGGGAAAAGAAACTGAAAGAAGGATATGCGCCGATGGAATCCTATCAGGAAAAGGATAAAATCGGTCCATGGAGTGATTTATATGCGGTCTGTGCCGTATGGTATGAGGCGGTGACGGGGCATAAAGTGCCGGCGGCTCCCCAGAGAGTGAAAAGAGATCACATAAGAGTTCCCAGTGATTTTGTAAAAGTGCCGGATCAGATGGAGCAGGCATTTATGAGAGGCTTGTCTGTAGATATTCAGAGCCGGTATTTCAGTATTGTAAATCTGCTGCATCAGCTGGATCTGCAGGAAGAAACAGACGATGAAAAAGAAAGCGCGGCCATCCGAAAAATCTGGGGAGATTCATGGATCCGGATTACAACCGAGGTGGAGCGGGTTTCCGCAAAGAACCGAAAGAGGGGAAGATTCCGCAGTCGTCTGAAGAAGATTCTCTGCGCATGTGCGGCCCTGATTCTTGTGGTTCTTCTGGTGAGGGCAGGAATTCAATGGTACCGAACGACTCACCCGGAAAAAGTAGTAGAGGAAGACCTGAAAAACGACAGGGAAGCGGCAGAAGAAATGAAGAAACCGGAGATCCGGGGACAGGATTCGAAAGAATTCAAAGAAGCAGTCAAATTCCTGGAGAAAAATGCTTATAAGGTGGATCGGGATGAAGTATATACAACTTACTGGATTTTAAAAGGTGCGTTAAAAGGATGGAAATATCCAAGTGAAGAAGCAGGGATATTCCCGGTAAAAATAACAACGATGGAAAAAGTTATTGATTTGTATATGAATGAGAACCGTGAAACGGAACAAGATACTTTTTATGGAACAATTATGTTGAATAAAAATGAACAATGGAGTCCTCTTTATGTCGCATTGGAACAGAGTGAACAATGGATCTATGGCGAAAGCAGAGTGGAGATATCTTCAGATTATGTTACCGGTTTTGTTACTGAATTGAGGTTTACATCAAAAAAGCGGGATGAAGCAGAAGCCTTTTTGTATAAGATGCTGCCAATTCTTTCGCCAGAATCCTATTTGACAGAGGACGAAATAAAAGAATTATTTCATTATCTGGATCAGCATAGGAATAAAGGTATGATGATAGATTTAAATAGAAAGTGTAATGTACGCTTTTCATATGAATCGGCTGATGGTACATATAATGTAACAGTAGGGGTAAATACGTAATGGAGAATTTGTGTTTGGAAAAGGGTATGGTTCTAAAGAATCGATATTATATCAGAAAAATATTAGGAATTGGAGGCTTCGGTATCACTTATCTGGCGGAAGATAGAAATCTGGGACAGAACATAGTCATAAAGGAATATTATCCGCGTGAAATTGCAGGAAGAATGATGGAAGAAGATGGAGTAATGAATGTGATTCCCAGAGAGAGGAATGACCGCCGTCGTTTTTTGAAAGGAAAAAAAGATTTTCTGGCAGAAGCCAGACGAATGTCAAAATTATTTGATATACCTGAAGTTGTTAAGATTCTGGATTGGTTTGAAGAAAATGGAACAGCATACCTGGCAATGGAATACATCCGGGGAATCAATCTGGATGATTATCTGCAAAATCAGGATGTGCCTCTCTCTTTTCAGCAGGCCTGGAAGATGCTGGAGCCTGTGGCAGAGGCTCTCGAAAAAATTCATAAAATGGGAATTATTCATCGTGATTTAAATCCGGGGAATCTGATGATCGAAGAGAACGGGACGGTTAAAATCATAGATTTTGGTTCGGCAAGACCGTATCTGGAGACAGAAAAAACCATGACGATTCTGATCAAGAAAGGATATGCACCGCCGGAACAATATGTGAAAAAAGGAAAACAGGGGCCATGGACGGATATATATGCTTTATGTGCAACGATTTATGAAATGATAACAGGAGTGCGCCCGGAACCTTCTATTCAGAGAATTGAAAAAGATGAATTGTATCTGCCGTCTGCTTATGGCGCTGAAATTCTGCCGGAAGAAGAGGAAATTCTTTGCAGAGGGCTGGAACTAAATTATAAACAGCGTTTTCGAAAAATATCTGATTTATCTAATAGTGTAAAAAATATTGCTGATCCTTCAAAAGAAGCTGAAAAAAGAAAACGGACACGATGGATTCTGCCATTGGGGATTGTCAGCATAATTGCAATGATATGTGCAGCAGGAGGTGCATTCTTTTTTTGGAATACTGCGGAGGAGAGTCAAAATGCGATTTATGCGGGAGATTATGGAAGACAAACTGAGCGCTATAAGGAATATTTAGAATTTGTAAAAAGCCGTGCAGTATCCACAAAAAAGAGTGAAAAGGATGAGGAATATGAAACGGATCCTTATCGGGGCTTGAGTACAATTTATTTTTTGAAATCAGAAGATGTAAAAGAGTGGGGAGATCCGTGCAATCGTTTTCGGTTTGAGATGACAGGGGACGAATATATCCAATGGATGAAAAAAAAAGGATATGATATGAAAAAAGTAGAGCAAAATGAAAGAAATGCGGTTCAGGTAGAAGAATATGGGGCAATTTATACAAATTTCAGTAAAGAAATCAGGTATAAAGTAAAAAATGATTTATATGTAAATGTAGTAAGTGATACGGTAAATGATGATTTGTTTGAAATTTTTATCGAGCTTCCAAAGAATCAGAAAGGGGAGGATAAAAATCTAATTCAGGAAACGGCAGAATTCCTGGCACAGGATTTTTCCACTAAAGAAAGAGAAAACTTAAAAAATTTGTATGATGAGATGCCGGAAAATGATCAGATTGATCCGGGATTTCATTTTTGGCTGCGAGAGGGGGAAAGTGAGGAAACTATATATTGGACGTTCAGGGTTGATCGTTGGAATTACTGTACTGATACATATTCGTGAATATAAAGATAGTTGGGAATAAAAATGAAGAGAAACAGATGTATTTTTTGTATGAATGAAAAAGAAGAATCAGAACAAATTTGTCCGGTTTGCAAAAAAGGGCTGTGGGAATATGAATGGCAGGATAATTATCTGGAACCATATACTGTGCTTGAGGAGAAATATATGATTGGCGCAGTCCTGGAACAGGATGAACATACGATACGGTATGCAGGATATGATCTTGTACTGGAACAAAAAGTATTAATATACGAATATCCGGAAGAATTCTGGAAGGCAGAAAAGGAAAAGAAAGTAAAGAGTCTGTTTGGAAAAATTTTGTCCTCTGGTATAGCGGTGATTAAGGATTATTTCTTGGAAAATGGAAAAGGATATATGATTACAACATTTCCAGAAGGAGAAACACTCGAAAGCTATATAAAAGAAAAGCACAAAATAGAAGAGGAAAAAGCGGAACAAATGTTTCGACCTGTCCTTCGGGCAGTGAATGGACTTCACGCGGCAGGACAGGTTCATGGGAATATTTCGCTGAAACATTTGGTTGTAATGGAAGATGGGACTCTCAGGCTGTTAGCAGACTGCAAAAACAGAATTTCTGAAGATGATGCGGATGAATACAAAGCACCGGAACAATTAGACAGTGATGGGGTTTTAGGACCATGGACTGACGTGTATGCACTTTGTGTAGTATGGTATGAAATGGTTACAGGACACAAGGTTCAAAAAGCAGCGGATCGAATGAAAAAGGACAACGTAAGGAGTCCGCATTGGTATACAAAAATCAGAGATAAAACAGAACAGGCGTTAATGCGGGGAATATCTCTGGAAGCTCAGATGAGGTTCTTTTCTATTGGAAATCTGTTGGAAAGTATAGATCTTCCAAGAGAGGAGGAAGAGAAGGGAATGGGAGTAATCCGCCACATCTGGGGAGAGAACTGGTTAAATACAGCTCAGCAGGAGGAAAAAAGAAGAAAGAAAAACAGAGTAAAAGGATATTTTCTGAAACGAATTGCAGCGGTAATGATTTGTCTGATTTGTTTATCAGGATTGACAGCCGGTGGTTTATATACATATGTTCAGACACATCAGCGGGACTACTTTGCATGGAAATTGCAGAAGGCCAAAGAGAAAACAGAGAATAGCCAAGGCAAAATATGTTTTGATAAAGAAGATTCAGAATATAAAGAAATGTTAGACTATTTTTTGAAATACGGAGAAAAGCAGGAGGATACAATTTCTGATGAAATTACCTATGAAATAAAAGAGGAAAATTGGGATGAGTGCCCGGTGGAACAAGGTGTAAGAGGGGCTTTTTATCTGGATTACAAAACAGCAAAGGATATTATACAATACTATATGAAAGTAGAAGACAAAATAGATTTAATGGAAGAATCAGGAGCATTAAGAGGAGAAATCTATAAGGAGGCAGAGGAAGAAATTATTCTGTATGCAAATAAAGAAAATACTTATAAAGTGAGAGGAGAAAATGAAACGGTAGTTTTATCATATGATCCATTGAGTCAGCGGCTTGGGTCAGTAAAATTTCAGGCATCAAAAGAACGTTGTTCTTATTTCTTGGAAAAGATACTGCCGTTTCTTGTTCCAGAAACCTATTTAACCAAACAGGAATGCAGGGAAATAACAGAAAAATCATTAGAAAAAGGAAAGTATTTCGTTCTGGAACCGAATGCAAAATGTCAAATTATATTTGAATATCCGAGTGATACAGAAAAAAGGACTTCCCAGTATTCGGTTGAAATTAAAGCAGATTTGTATGAAACGTCATCTTTGGCTAGATTTGAAGAAAATTCAAATGATGAGACAGTTTATGCAGGAAATTATGAGCGAGGCAGCAGCAAATATAAAAAATTTGTCTCTTATGTAAAAAAGCATGCGATATCGAAAGAAAAAATAGCTGATAATAAACAATTGAATGAAGTAGAGTCGACACAATTTGTGTTAAGTGAAAGTGATGCTTTGAAATGGGGAGAACCATGTAATGAATTTCGCTTTTTTGTTCGTCTGGATAATCTGATTGGGGAATTAAAAGATAAAAAATATCAAATGATAAAAGAATCAGAAGAGAAAAAATGCATTGTGGAATTGCAGAAATATGGAGCTATTTTAACAGATTTTTCTGTTGTTCAAAAGTATAAGATGACAGATGATATTTTCCTTGATGTAAAGAAAGATTTGGTAAATGGGAAAGTCATTTCTTTAAAAGTTTATCAAAATAAAGATAAAAATGTTCCGAGTGAGAAAGCTGTGGCAGATATTCTGAGGTTGATAAGTGATAAGCAGGATGAATTTTTAGAGGATTTTGGAAAAAATAAACTCCAGATACAAAGTACTGAAAGCAGATCGTTGTATTGGTTTCGTGGAGCTGTCGTTTTCACACGAATTGATGAAAAAAATAATTTAACTATGACGATTATGCCGCCGAAACCGGGAAACGCAGATTACTACTGGCCGCAGTAACGAAAATCAGGGTTGGATTTATAGATCCTTCCCTGATTTTTTTGATTGTTAGGCTTTAAGCCTGTTCGTCATTGCGGAGTTTTTCAATAAAGAGAAACGAAGCTTTGAAGAACAAATAAACCACCTGCTATGCAGGTGAGTCAGCATTGCTTTAGCTTACAGTAAAAAACCTCCGGTGATACAATAATGTTGGTTTGCCAACCACATTAAAGATCAAAGGAGGTTATCCATATGGATATACAGAGTATAGCACATACAAAATGGAATTGTAAGTACCATCTGGTGTTTGCACCAAAATTTAGAAGGAAGATCATATATGGAAAGTTGAAAGCAGATATAGCGAAGATTCTCAGTATGCTATGCAAGAGAAAAGGGGTAAAAATTGTAGAAGCAGAAATGTGCAGAGATCATGTACACATGCTGGTAGAGATACCACCGAGTATAAGTGTATCAAGTTTTGTAGGGTATCTAAAAGGGAAAAGCACGCTGATGATATTTGAAAGACATGCAAACCTGAAGTATAAATTTGGGAATCGACATTTCTGGTGTAGAGGGTACTATGTAGATACGGTAGGGAAAAATGCGAAAAAGATACAAGAGTATATTCAAAACCAATTGCAGGAAGACTGGGAATATGACCAAATGACACTCAAGGAGTATATAGACCCGTTTACGGGGGAGCCAGTAAAAACAAACATATAAGAAGAGTCTGGAAAGACTCAGTGAGTAAATGATGTTGCGGCTGGCGGACCAATTCGACGAGTCTTTAGACTCCAGTGCCGGTAATGAGCCCTTATAGGGCGTGAGCAAACCACCGGCTAAGCCGGTGGTTCTGATTTGATATTTAATATTTAAAATCATCATTTTTTACCATAATTTCCTGATATTTGTCGTCATTTGTCTGAATTAGGCGGTCAGACATAACATCATATTCAAAAACGAAAAAAGGATGTTCGTCAGAAAGACCAGAATAAAATGTAATGGTTCCGGTATCTTCATCTAATGTGACAAGCCCAGTGGTACAGTCGCAGAATACACGGCTGGCTTCGCCTTCTTCGGCAGCTGCTTCGGGAGTAAAGCATATAGGAATTTGGACAAAATAATATACGTAATAAAAAATGCCGTCCTTTTCTCTGATTTCTATGACAGAAGTACTTTTAGGAACAAGAGTGTCATCTGAGTCTTCTTCTATACTGATCCATTTTCCAGACAGATCATCATAAGAAAAAGAGGTAAGAATATCCACATAATCGGAAGATAAATCTTTGGCATCTTTGCCATTTTTACCTTCTTCCAGGCGTTCTTTTGCGGCATCCTGCTTACGTCCCAGCTCTTCCTTATATAGAATTTCTACGTTCTCCTTTTCGATGTCTGACAGAGAAGCTCTATCGTAATTGTTGGAAGGATGGTACCAGCTGATGGATTTAAAATATTTTTTTGTTTCTTTTGAACAAACACGTTTGCCGTGTCTTGCCGTGATTTCACACCGTGCAATTCTTAATTGCTGATCTGATAATGCAGCCGCTTCTTCACTGGTGATAAGCCGGGTGTCGCTGTATGGAAGAAGCTCTATATTCTTTTTTTCGATAGGAGCCGGAGTTTCTGTCTGCTTTGGTTCGGTCTTCTTAGGCGGAAAACGTTTTGTCCAACTGGATGAAAATGACCGGATGGCAGCAGCGGCGATGATTATGACAGAAGCAGCCAGCATCAAAGCGGTGATTTTCTTTAACATATCGATTCCTCCTATCTTTTATTATGATGCTTTTAAATCAGCGGGCGATAAGAATCCAGTAATTGATCAATTTGTTCCTGAGATGGATTTTTATAGGTTGGAGAAACATGGACATATTCGTAAGTTTCTGCAACTGGGCTCCACGTCCAGTTAGAACCAATCTGTTTAAAAAAGTCGTCAACATTATCATAAGTTTCTCCTAATGCATAAAACTGGGATGGTTTTTTGCCGGTCCATTTTTCGCCTTCAACCTTAATAAGAACAGTTGATTTTATCTGTCCATTGGAAAATGTCATTTTACTGGCATCGACTCCGCTATATTCAATTGATGATTTTTTTGAAGAATCTGTGCAAAAAGTATTTTGTTCGGTTTTGTAGTCATAGCACAGATTTTCAACCAGCCATGCGTATTCGCCATTGGAATTAACATAAAGTCCGGGAGAATCTGCACTTTGGCCATCGTAAGAAAATTTTGTGTATTGTAAATTCTGACTGTCATCATAATAGAAAATTACAGCGTTTCCGAGTAATCCGTTTGCACCAATTTGAGTTACGATATGTAATTCTGGAATACCGTCAAAATCAAGATCTTTTAATGTACATTCTGTACCATCTTCAATGGACATATAGTCCTCAATATGATGGAGAACATTGGCATATCCGGATTTCCAGTCAAATTCTTCACTCCCTTCTTTATTTTCTGTTTCACTGGAATTTTCAGACTCAGAATCATCGGATAAAGTCTGCGTATTTTCATAAGATTCTTCTGTTGTATCGCTCGTATCATAGGTTTCGGTGTCGGAAGTATCATCAGAGCTGAATGAATCGGTTTCTTCTTCTGCCTGTTCCTGCTTTGAATTTCTGGAGGCAGATGACATTGTCTGAATCTGCTCTGCAGCCACTGGGATTAAAAATATGGCGATGATGATAAGAATCAATTTTTTTAACATTTTATTTCCTCCTGTTTCAATCGTTGAATTTGTTTTGTTTCATTTGATGATTTCAGTATAAATTCTGTTTTGGAAAATTTGTTTTTTGATGAAAGAAAAACAAATTGGCTTAGTGTAATCGTTAAAATGATCTCCAGGAAAACGGAAGGAGAGTGAAGAAAATGCAGGATGGAAGCATCAAAGAGATGATATGTATCCTCGATCAAAGCGGTTCCATGTATGGAAAAGAACAGGATACGATCAGAAACTACAATCATATGCTGGAAGAACAAAAACAGCAGGAGGGCGAGGCCTATATTACAACAGCCTTATTCAACGACCAATGTAATATTCTATGCCGGCATATGCCAATCCGGCGGGCAGAGGAGCTGACACCAAAGGAGTATTATGCCTATGGCAATACGGCATTATTTGATGCCATAGGAACGGTGTTTACAGATGCCGAACCGGAAAAAGAAGAAAAAGTTCTTGTTTTCATTATGACAGACGGTATGGAGAATGCCAGTATACAATATGATCAGAAAAAGATCCGGCATCTGATACAGGAAAAACAAAGAAAAGGATGGGAAATTCTGTTTTTTGGGACGGAAATGCGGATTCTGGATCAGGCAAGAGAGACAGGAATCAAAAAAGAACATACCATGTATTATTCAAAAGATTTTGAAGGAATCCGGACAGGATACGAACTGGCTGGAAGCAGATTTTCCCAAATACGAAAAGAAAAATAAGCAGGAAAAACAAATTTTCCAAACTGGTTTTTATACTGAGACTGCAAAGAAAAACAGCAGGAGTTATGCACCGGAGGAAAGGAGGAACCGGGGTGAAAAAGAGAAGAATCATCATTTTAGTAGCAGCAGGGCTGCTGGCGGTCTGGATATTGCCGACTTTGCTCAATGCCCATGAGAAAAAGTCTGTGACAGGGACATGGACGGCAAGAAAAATACAGCTGGAAGGGATGAGTGAGCCTCAGAGAATAGAAGATGCTGCGAAAAATTTCAAAAATCTGACAGAAAAAGAGAGGCAGGAAGCGATAAGAGAACTAAAAAATTATCAGGTGATTTTCCGTGAGGATGGAACAATGGAAGTGGATTACGATGAATCAAAGCTGCTGGGCACCTGGAAAGAAATGGAGGATGGAGTTTATTTAGCTGTCGGTGGTGCGGGACCTCATATTATAACATTTACCGTTAATGGCAAAGAGCTGACCATGGAGGATGACAGAGAAACTGCCATCCTGGTTTTAGAAAAAGAAAGAATATAGAAGCGAAAAACAAATTTTCCAAAACGGAATTTATACTGAAAATATAAAGAAAATAACAACGGCACCGGCCGAAGAACAAAGGAGGAAATGAAGATGAAAAAGAGACTGGTAATGATTTTCATGACGTTAGGAATGCTGGCAGGGATACTGACCGGCTGTCAGATGGGATCCATAGAAGGAACCTGGACATTGACAAAACTTCAGACGGAAGACATGAGTGAGCCGAAGGAGGTAGACGAGGTAGTGGATATGCTGGCAGAAGAATATCCGGAAATGGATGAAGAGGACAGACAGGAAGCACATGATATGTTTGCAGGAATCAAAATAACGTTTAACGATGATGGTACGATGAGCATGTATCATACGGGCTATGGAAAAAATGCGAATGGAACCTGGACAGAATCAGACGAAAAAGGAGTATATATCATTCACGCCGACTCTGAAGCTGCGGAAGTGACTCTGGACGGCGGAGAACTAACAATGGAAGGCACTGATGGGACAAGTATTTATGTATTCGAGAAAGAGTAGAACAGCAGGGGAATTATATAGAATAGAAGAAAAGCACTCGCCGGGTGCTTTTTTTGTTATACAAAATAATGCCGGGTTTGAAATCAGAAAAACTAAGAAAAACCGAAAAGAAACAATAAAAAATACTTGAAAAATAATAAAAAATAATCTATAATAATAAAAAACAAGAAAACAGGAAACAGCGGAAAGGAGAATGAAGGATGGAAGAACTTTATCAGACAGACCGGGTGACTTACTTAAAAGACAAAATGCTGTCAGAGCCAAGATATGCTTCAATTGAGCAGGCTCTGATCATTACAGATACATATAAGAAAAATGAAGGGCAGCCAAGAATCATACAGAGGGCAAAATCCCTGAAAGCTGCATTGGAGCAGATTGCCATCAGCGCGGAACCGGAGGAATTGATCGTAGGAAATCGTACCGCAGGCGTCCGCTACGGCGTTGTCTTTCCGGAAAGCGGAAGCACATGGGTGGACAAAGAATTTGAAACTCTGCCGACAAGACCTCAGGACAGGTTCAACGTTCATCAGGAAGATATCGATACATTTCGCCAGGTGATCAAACCATACTGGAAAGGAAAGTCACTGGAGGATATTCTGGCACAGAGATACGGAAAAGAAATTGATGAAATTGCCAAAGTCGTAAAAATCAATCAGAAAGACCACGCACAGGGACATATCTGTCCGAATTGTGAAAAATGGCTGGAAATGGGACCGAAAGGACTTCAGGAAGAGGCAGAAGCAAAATTAGAAACATGCAGCGAGGAACATAAAGATTTTTATAAAAGTGTTCAGATCGTCATGGAAGGCGCAGAGGATTTTATGATGCGTTATCATGATTTCATGATGAATCTGGCAGAAAAAGAAATGGATGAGGATAAGAAAAAGGACATTCTCACCGTTGCAGAAAACTGCAGGAACTTAAGCGAACGTCCGCCGAAAACTTTCCATGAAGCGGTGCAGTCCGTCTGGTTTTTATTTGTGATCCTTCAGATGGAATCCAACGCATCTTCTTTTTCTCCTGGAAGGCTGGACCAGCATCTGATTTCTTTCTACACAAAAGATATAGAAGAAGGAAGACTGACCAGACAGGGCGCTTTGGAAATCATTGAATGTCTCTGGCTGAAATTTAATGAGATCGTATATATGAGGAATTCCCACGGTGCAAAATATTTTGCAGGGTTCCCGATTGGTTTTAACATTGCGGCAGGAGGGCAGGATGAAAACGGAAATGATTATGTTAATGATCTGTCTTTCCTGTTTTTGCAGGCACAGAAACATCTGGGACTTCCGCAGCCGAATCTGTCCGTCAGACTTCATGAGGGAACCGGAGATGCTCTGCTGAAAGAAGCAGTAAGAACCGTTGCGAAAGGAAGCGGAATGCCGCAGTTTTTTAATGACAAGGCAGTGATTTCGTCCATGGAAGAGCTGGGAATCGAGGAAAAGGATGCCTTAAATTATGCGATTGTAGGCTGCGTGGAACTGACAACCCAGGGAAACAATCTGGGATGGAGTGATTCCGCCATGTTTAATCTTAATAAAGCGCTGGAAGCGGCGCTGACCGGAGGCATCTGTCTTCTGACCGGAGAGCGTTTTGCGCCGGATTACGGTAATCTGGAGGATTATGAGACATTTGAGGATCTGGAAGAAGCGTTCCGCCGTCAGATTGATTATTTTATGGACAAGATGATCCTGGCATGTGAAGAAGTAGAAAAGGCACACATCGATCTGCTGCCGTCACCCTTCTTATCTTCTGTGATCGATAACTGTATGGAAGGCGGTATCGATGTAACGGCAGGCGGAGCAAAATATAATCTGTCCGGGATTCAGATGATTCAGGTAGCGAACCTGGCAGACAGTCTGGCAGCAATCAAACAGCTGATTTACGATGAGGGCAAAGTGGAAAAAGGTGAAATGCTGGATGCTCTGAAGCATGATTTTGAAGGATATGAGTTCCTGCGAACCATGTGTCTGAACAAAGTTCCGAAGTATGGAAATGACGTAGACTGGGTGGATGCCATGGGAACAAAATGGGCAGAGTATTTTAAAAACCGTCTCCGCACATTCACCAATTACCGGGGAGGCCCGTATCATACCGGCATGTACACGGTATCCGCTCATGTTCCGATGGGAGAAAATGTCGGCGCTACGCCGGACGGACGCCATGCGAAAGAACCACTGGCAGACGGCGGAATGTCACCGGTTTACGGAAGAGATGTAAAAGGTCCGACAGCGGTATTGAAATCTGTATCCAAGCTGGATAAGAATTTAACGACCAACGGCGGCCTGTTAAATATGAAATTCCTGCCGGAATTCTTTAAAAACGAAGCGGGAATCGATAAATTTGCCAAATTCCTCCGCAGTTTTGTAGATCTCGAGATACCGCACATCCAGTTTAACGTGGTGCGCAAAGAAGATCTGATCGCTGCGAAAAAGAATCCGGAACAGTACCGCGGCCTTACGGTTCGTGTAGCGGGATACACGGCATATTTTACGGAGCTGGCAGATGAACTGCAGAATGAGATCATTGCCCGCACCAGCTATGGAGATATTTAGATGAAGGGACAGGTGTTTGATATCCGCAGATTTTCCACCCATGACGGGGACGGCATCCGTACGACCGTATTTTTAAAAGGATGCCCTCTCTCCTGTGTATGGTGTCAGAATCCGGAAGGAATTTCTGCGAAAAAGAGACCGCTGTATTTTGAAAACCGGTGTATCCACTGTGGAACCTGCGTGAAGAAAAGCAGAGCAGAAGGCGTAAAAATAGAAAATGGGAAAATCCATCTCAATCCTAAAGTGGCAGAAGACTGGGCAGAGATCATCGACTGGTGTCCGGCGGGAGCCATTGAAATGGATTCCAGAGAAATGACAGTGAACGAAGTAATGGAGGAAGTCCGGAAAGACGAAGTATTTTACCGCCACGGCGGCGGGGTCACCCTGTCCGGCGGAGAGCCTTTATTTCAGTGGAAATTTGCTCTGGAATTACTGAAACAGTGTAAAAAGGAAGGAATCCATACGGCCATAGAGACTTCTCTCTATGCCAGACAGGAAATTCTGGAGGAAATCCTGCCGTATCTGGACCGCGTTTTTGCGGATTTTAAACTGGAAAATGAGGATCTTCATAAGAAATATACAGGAGTCTCTAATGAAAGGATCCGAAGAAATCTGAAGTTTCTGCTGGAATCCGAAAAGAAAGACGCAGTCATCATACGGACGCCGATGATTCCGGGAATGACAGCGACAAAAGAAAATATAGAAGCAGTGGGAAGATGGATCAGCGGCATTTACCCGGAAGTTTCTTATGAGATCTTAAACTATAATCCTCTGGCAGAATCCAAATATCACCTGATCGATCAGGAGTACTGTTTTAAGGATAACCCGAAACTGTATACAAAGGAACAAATGGCAGAATTCCGTTCCTGGGCAGAACAGGGCGGAGTGAAGCATATAATTATTGAATCATAAACAGAGAGAAAAAGGATCTGCTTTTATTTATAGAAAGGAAGAACATGGAAAATCCATGTCCTTCCTTTTTGCTATGTACAGATTTTTAAATATGAAGAAATGCAAAAGGATCCTTTGGATCGCTCTGAAGAAAATGAAGCAGAAGATAGTAAGCTTTGACAGACAGATTTTCCTCTTTCAGGATCCGCTTAGCTTCTTCGCGATCTACCAGCTGAACAGATAAATCTTCATTCGGTTCCAGATGATCCAGATTTGGTTTTCCGGATGCATATCCATATACTGTGCAGTTGGTTTCATCGGTCATTCCGGCAGAAGAAAAATGCGGCCGGTGCAGAAATTCTTCGCAGTCGGCCGGGGTAAAGTTAAGGCCGGTTTCTTCCATCATTTCCCGGACCGCAGTTTCTTTTACGGATTCTCCCGGGTCGATGAGGCCTGCCGGAAATTCATATATGTAATCATTGAGCGGATAGCGGAACTGGCGGATCATGATCACCTTATCGTTATTCTCACCGAAAAGGCTGTAAATGATGACGCCGTCTGGAATTGGTTTCTTTGTGGCAGCCATCATGGTATGTTCATCTTTTCGGCTGGCGACATAATAAGGGTGGGTGTCGCCAAATTTATTCTCCGCTTCCAGCTCATACAGATTCAGATATTTTACATGGGTGAGGGGTGTGATTTTATTGATTTTGCTCATAACAGTGTTCCTCCTTTTGCATCTATTGTAAATCATGAGAAGAAAATTGACAATAGAATCGAAAGCAAGTAGAATAAATCATAGTAATTATGTAGAAAAAAGAAAACATGGAGTGGTGTTATGAAAATATCAACAAAAGGGAGATATGCGGTCCGTCTGATGTATGATCTGGCAGTGCATCATACGGGAGACTGGGTGGCGCTGAAAGATGTATCCAGACGTCAGGGAATTTCTGTGAAATATTTGGAGCAGATTGTACGTCAGCTGAGCATCTGTGGTTATTTGAAGAGTCTGCGGGGACCTCACGGGGGATATCAGCTGGCAAAGGAACCGGCGGATTATACGATCTATGAAATCCTTCAGATTACAGAGGGAAGCCTTCAGCCGGTTGCCTGTCTGGATGATGAGATCAATCAGTGCGGGCGGTATCATGAGTGCCCGACCATTGGGATCTGGGAAGGTCTGGGACAGGTGATCCGGGAGTATTTAAGTCAGATTACACTGGAAGATATTGTGGAACGGGCAAAGGAAAAAGGCGGAAATGACTTCGTGATTTAGCACGGAGTTGTTTCTGTCTTTTTCTATTGACAAACGGGGAAAATGTGATATATTAATATCATATTAACTTGCTAGGAATTATAGGAAATGAAAGGAGACAACAATGGCTGGGATTTATAAGAACGTAGGAGAACTGATTGGAAAGACTCCTTTGATGGAGGTTGGAAAGATAGAGAAAAAATATGAGACAGGAGCAAAGATTTTTGCCAAACTGGAAGGGTTAAACCCGGCAGGCAGTGCAAAAGACAGAATTGCTTTCCAGATGATTGAGGATGCAGAAGCTGCCGGCAAATTGGAAGAAGGCTCTGTCATCATTGAGCCGACTTCCGGTAATACGGGAATCGGACTGGCATCCATTGCGGCTTCCAGAGGATATCGTGTCATTCTTACAATGCCTGAGACCATGAGTGTTGAGAGAAGAAATCTTTTAAAGGCATACGGAGCGGAGATTGTTTTGACAGACGGAGCGAAAGGAATGAACGGAGCTATTGAGAAAGCGGAGGAACTTGCACAGGAACTGGACCATGCGTTTCTGGCAGGACAGTTTGTGAATCCGTCTAATCCGAAAGTGCATCGTCTGACTACAGGTCCGGAAATCTGGGAAGATATGGAAGGGAATATTGACATTTTCGTGGCAGGTGTCGGAACCGGCGGAACGATCACAGGTGTCGGAGAGTATTTAAAATCCAAAAAAGAAGATATTAAAATTGTTGCGGTAGAGCCGGCCACATCTCCGGTTCTTTCAAAAGGAGAAGCCGGACCGCATAAGATTCAGGGAATCGGAGCCGGATTTGTGCCGGACGTCCTTAACACAGAAATTTATGATGAAGTCATCCCGGTATCAGATGAAGATGCCTTTGATCTTGGCAAATCCATGGCAGTGGAAGAGGGCATTCTTGTTGGAATTTCTTCAGGAGCCGCTTTGTGGGCAGCCATTCAGGTGGCAAAGCGTCCGGAAAATCATGGAAAAAATATTGTCGTTTTCCTGCCGGACAACGGAGACAGATACTTGTCAACCCCAATGTTTCAGTAAAATAAGCAAAAAAATCCCATATGTACGGAAAAAATCCGTCATATGGGATTTTTGCGAGGTGGACTTGTCTGGCTGGTTCTGTTACAATGGAAAACATAACAAATAGAAGGAGAATATTCCGATGGAAGAAAAATTGTTATTAATTGACGGAAACAGCATTTTAAATCGTGCGTTTTACGGACTACCAGAAATGACCAACAGCCAGGGCCTTCATACCAATGCAGTGCTTGGCTTTTTAAATATTATGTTTAAGTTCCTGGAGGAAGAGCATCCGACTCATCTGGCAGTCGCTTTTGATCTGAAAGCGCCTACGTTCCGCCATAAGATGTTTGCGGATTATAAAGGCACCAGGAAGGGGATGCCGGATGAGCTTGCGGAGCAGGTCCCGGTGATCAAAGAGGTGCTGAAGGCAATGGATATTCCGATGATGATGCAGGAAGGATATGAAGCGGATGATCTTCTTGGAACCATGTCTGTCATTGGAGAATCCCAGGGATATGAAGTAAAGATCATATCCGGAGACCGTGATCTGCTGCAGCTTGCAACAGATAAGGTACAGATCCGGATCCCAAAGACAAAGATGTCAGGAACGATCGTAGAGGATTATTATGCGGCGGATGTGATGGAGAAGTATCAGGTGACGCCGAAAGAATTTATTGACGTAAAAGCATTGATGGGAGACGCTTCTGACAATATTCCGGGAATTCCGGGGATTGGGGAGAAGACAGCGACAAAGCTGATCAAAGAATTTCACAGCATTGAGAATGCCTACGAGCATATTGAAGAGGTAAAGCCGAACCGGGCAAAAAACAATCTGCAGGAATATTATGAGCAGGGAGTTATGAGCAAGGAACTTGCTGCGATCAAGTTAGACTGTCCGGTAGAGATTAAACTGGAAGATGCGAAGATTCAGAATATTTATACTCAGGAAGCGTATCAGCTTCTGAAAAAACTGGAATTTAAATCTATTTTGAAACGATTTGACGGAGATGATCCAGATGAATTTCAATTGGAGACAGAGAGTATCCACGATCTGATACGGGCGGAAGAGATTTTTGCGCAGGCTGCAGACAGAGAGCAGATTGGTATCTCTATTTATGAAGAAAATGACCGCTTTTGGGCTGGCTTGTCCGTAGAAGGGAAGCAGATTTATCTTTTACCGGCAGAAGGATTTATAACGAAGGAGTTTCTGCTGGATCAGATCAGCCGCCTGTATGTTTCTGTGGAATCTGTCGGAATGATGGAGACCAAAGAATATCTGGGAGAATTGAAGATAAAAGAAGAAACACCGTCTGTATTTGATATTTCACTTGCGGCATATCTGATAAACCCACTGAAAAGCACGTATGAATATGACGATATTGCCAGAGACTATCTGAGCCTTATGATTCCTTCCAGAAAAGAACTGTTAGATAAGAAGAAACCTATGGCAGGGGAAGACGGACTGACGGAAGAAGGCAGAAAAATTCTTGGAATGGAAGCTTATGTTTCCAGAACATCCATTGTGCCGTTATCCAGACGGCTGGCAGAACTGGGCATGATGGATCTCTATCGAAATATTGAGATTCCAACGATGTTCGCGCTCTATGATATGGAAGAAAGAGGAATCCATGTAGACCGTCAGGCGCTGAAAGATTACGGAGATCAGCTGATCGGCAGAATTGAGGAGCTCCAGAATATGATCTATCAGGAAGCAGGAGAAGAATTTAATATTAATTCTCCAAAACAGCTGGGAATAGTTTTGTTTGAGCATATGAAGCTGGAAGGCGGAAAGAAGACAAAAACCGGGTATTCTACCAGTGTGGATGTGCTGGAGAAGATTGAACATTTGTATCCGATCATCCCGATGATTCTGGAATACCGACAGCTGACCAAATTAAAATCCACCTATGCGGATGGACTTGCCAATTTTATTAGAGAGGATGAAAGAATCCACGGCAAATTCAATCAGACGATCACTGCAACAGGAAGAATCAGCAGTACGGAGCCGAATCTCCAGAATATACCGGTCCGCATGGATCTGGGACGCCAGATCCGCAAAGTTTTTCTTCCGGAAAAGGGGTATATTTTTCTGGATGCCGATTATTCCCAGATTGAATTAAGAGTTCTGGCGCATTTGTCAAAAGATGAGAAACTGATCCATGCGTATCAGGAAAATCAGGATATTCATGCCAGAACTGCCTCAGAAGTGTTTGGAATTCCGATGGATCAGGTTACAAGTGCCCAGAGACGGGATGCCAAGGCTGTAAATTTCGGAATCATTTATGGACTGAGTGCGTTTGGATTGAGTCAGGATTTAAAGATTACACGAAAACAGGCACAGGATTATATTGATAAATATTTTGCGACTTATCCAAAGGTAAAAGAGTATCTGGACCGGGAAGTAGAAAAAGGAAAGACCGATGGATTTGTAGAAACGATGTTCCATCGGAGACGTCCGATTCCTGAATTAAAGTCAAAGAATTTTGCCCAGAGAAACTTTGGGGAACGAGTGGCGATGAATTCTCCAATTCAGGGAACAGCAGCTGATATTATTAAGATTGCCATGGTCCGGGTGAATGTAAAACTGAAAGAGAAGAACATGAAGTCCCGACTGATTTTGCAGATTCATGACGAACTTCTGATTGAGGCATGGATGGAGGAACTGGACGAGGTAAAAGAAATCCTGAAAACGGAGATGATGCATGCGGCGGATCTGGAAATTCCTTTGGAGATTGATATTAATACTGGAAGCAGCTGGTATGAAGCAAAATAAGGAGTGGAAAATGAAAATAATTGGTATTACCGGGGGCGTTGGCTCCGGGAAAAGTGAAATCTTAAATATATTGGAAAACGAATATGGCGCAAGAATTATTATTGCAGATCTGGTAGCTCATAAACTGATGGAACCGGACGGCATAAGCTATAAAGGAATTGTAAAAGCATTTGGAAAAGGAATCGTAAAGGCAGATGGTTTTATTGACCGGGAAGTGCTGGGTTCCATTGTATTTTGCAGTGAAAGAAAACTTAAGATCTTAAATGAGATTACTCATAAAAATGTAGACGCGGAGATTATGCGGCAGATTGAAGAAATCCGGAAAGAAGACCCGAATGCTTTGGTAGTCTGTGAAGCAGCGCTTCTGGTAGGAGCACAGTATGAGTCTTTGTTTGATCAGCTCTGGTATATTTATACGAAGGAAGAAATTCGCTTCCGGAGGTTAAAAGCGTCCAGAGGATATTCTGACCGCAAGATCCGTCAGATGATGGAAAGCCAGAAGACGGAAGAAGAGTTTAAGGCGGCGGCAACCCATGTAATCGACAATTCCGGAGATCTGGAAGAGACCAGACATCAGATCCGGGAAATTCTAGGCGATGCGGCCCAGTCACCTGCCGCAAGCGGATTTTAAAAGAAAAAGTAGATTCTGCCATACCCTTATGCTATACTAAAGAGAACGGTTTGGCGAAAGAAGAGGTAAAATTCATGGAATTAACAAGCATTGCAAGCAGCAGTGAGGGAAATGCGATCTTCGTCGGCACCGAAGATACAAAACTGCTGGTAGATTGTGGAATCAGCGCCAAAAGAATTGAAGCAGGCTTAAAAGAGCTGGATCTGACGGTACCGGAATTCTCAGGAATTTTGATCACCCATGAACATACAGATCATATCAAAGGACTTGGCGTTCTTTCCAGAAGATACGGACTGCCGGTATTTGCCACAGGGAAGACAATTGACGCGATTTTTGAATATAAGAATCTGGGAAAGGTTGACAGAAGCTTGTTTCAGTCAATTGAAGCAGATCATCCGTTCTGGATCGGAGATATTAAAATAGAAGCTTCCAGGGTATGGCATGATGCCGCGGATCCGGTATGTTATTCTTTCTGGTCCAATGGCAGCAAGGCAAGTATCGCCACAGATCTGGGAGATTATGATGAGTATCTGGTGGAGAAGATTTACGGATCCGATATTTTGTTTGTGGAAGCGAATCATGATGTTAATATGCTGCAGGTGGGAAGATATCCTTATTACCTGAAACGAAGGATTCTGGGACGCAACGGACATCTTTCCAATGAAAGGTGTGCGCAGCTAATCCAGGATACGGCAACGGAAGGAACCCGGAAGGTATACCTGGGACATCTGAGCAAAGAAAATAATTACGAGAAACTCGCTTATGAGACGGTAAAGGTTTCCCTGCCGGACAAAGCTGAACTGCCGCTGGAAGTGGCGAAGAGAGATGCAGTGTCATCTGTAACAATTGTTTAATGAGAATTAGGAGGATTTAGGATCATGGATAGAACAGTCATTACAGTTGTAGGAAAAGATGGAGTGGGAATCATAGCAAAAGTCTGTGATTATCTCGCAAGCAACAAAGTGAATATTCTGGACATTTCCCAGACGATCACAGGTGGATTTTTTAATATGATGATGGTAGTGGATCCCAAGGATTCATCCAAAGATATGAATACTCTTTCTGCTGAACTGCAGCAGATTGGTGAGGAGATTGGTGTCGTCATCCAGGCACAGAATGAGAAGATTTTTGATATTATGCATAGAATTTAACGGGGTGGCAAAATGATTAATCTGAATGAAGTTTTTGAAACCAATAAAATGATTCATGAGATGAATCTGGACGTGCGCACAATTACCATTGGTATCAGTCTGCTGGATTGTGCAGGGACAACATTAGAAGAAGTAAAAGAAAATATATATCGCAAAATCACAACAGTTGCTGCGGATCTGGTGAAAACAGGAAAAGATATTGAGAGAGAATTCGGGATTCCGATTGTAAATAAAAGGATTTCTGTAACTCCTGTTTCTCTGGTGGGAGGCAGTGTATGCAAAACATCAGAAGATTTTGTGGAAATTGCCAAGACACTGGACAAGGCAGCCAAGAAGGTTGGAGTCAATTTCCTTGGAGGATATTCTGCCCTGGTAAGCAAGGGTATGACAAAAGCCGATGAGCTTTTGATTCGCTCCATTCCGCAGGCACTGGCTCAGACAGATTTTGTGTGTTCTTCTGTTAATGTAGGATCCACCAAAACAGGAATCAATATGGATGCAGTAAAACTGATTGGTGAGATGATCAAAGAAACAGCGGAACTGACCAAAGACAATCAGTGCCTGGGATGTGCCAAATTTGTCGTGTTCTGTAATGCGCCGGATGATAATCCGTTTATGGCGGGCGCTTTTCATGGCGTAACGGAAGCTGATGCGGTCATCAATGTAGGTGTCAGCGGCCCTGGTGTTGTAAAACGTGCGATTGAAAAAGTAAGAGGAGAAAACTTTGAAGTTCTCTGTGAAACCATTAAGAAAACAGCGTTTAAAGTAACCCGTGTGGGACAGCTGGTAGCAAAAGAGGCTTCCAGAAGACTTGGAATTCCATTTGGAATCATTGATCTCTCTCTTGCGCCGACGCCGGCAGCGGGAGACAGTGTAGGAGAGATCCTGGAAGAAATCGGTCTGGAATATGCGGGAGCTCCGGGAACGACAGCAGCTCTTGCCATGCTCAACGATCAGGTGAAGAAAGGCGGCGTTATGGCTTCTTCCTATGTGGGAGGCTTAAGCGGAGCTTTTATTCCGGTCAGTGAAGACCAGCGCATGATCGATGCGGTTAATGCAGGCGCCCTGACACTGGAAAAACTGGAAGCAATGACCTGTGTATGTTCTGTGGGACTGGATATGATCGCCATTCCTGGAAAGACGAAGGCAACGACCATCGCAGGGCTGATTGCCGATGAGATGGCACTGGGAATGATCAACCAGAAAACAACAGCAGTCCGCGTCATACCTGCGGTTGGAAAAGACGTGGGGGATCAGGTGGAATTCGGAGGCTTATTGGGATACGCTCCAATTATGCCGGTCAATGAATTTTCCTGCGATGATTTTGTCAATCGAGGCGGAAGAATTCCGGCTCCGATCCACAGCTTTAAGAACTAAAGAGGTGAAGAACTTGGGGTACTAAATCATTTTAAAATGTCCGTTTCATCTGCTAAGAGGACATGGGAACTGCTGCTGAAGGTAATCGAAGAATTTCCATAAAAGCAAATTTCTGTCAGACAACGGATAAAATAGATAAAAGGAGTTAAGAGAAGAAGAATGAGTAGAAATGTATATGATGTGTTAGCGGAAAGGGGATTTATTGCCCAGACAACGCATGAAGAATTAAGAGATTTGTTAGGAAAAGAAAAGGTAACTTTCTATATCGGATTTGACGCGACCGCGGACAGCCTTACTGCCGGACACTTTCTGACCATCATGGCAATGATGCATATGCAGAAAGCCGGACACCGTCCGGTTGCGCTGCTGGGTGGAGGAACAACAATGATCGGAGATCCATCCGGAAAATCTGATATGAGAAATATGCTGACAAGGGAGACCATTGAGCATAACGCGCAGAGATTCAAGGAGCAGTTATCCCGCTTCATTTCATTTGATGATGATAAAGCAATCCTTGCAAACAATGCAGACTGGCTTCTGGACTTGAATTACGTGGAATTTTTAAGAGAAATCGGAGTGCATTTCTCTGTAAACAAGATGCTGACAGCAGAATGTTACAAACAGAGAATGGAAAGAGGACTTACGTTCTTCGAATTTAACTACATGCTGATGCAGGCATATGATTTCCTTGAACTGAACCGCAGATATGGATGTAAACTGGAAATGGGCGGAAATGATCAGTGGTCCAACATCCTTGCGGGAGCAGATCTGATCCGAAGAAAAGAACAGAAAGAAGCATATGGACTTACACTGACTCTTCTCACGAGAAGTGACGGAGTGAAAATGGGAAAAACTATGGCCGGAGCCGTATGGCTGGATCCGGATAAAACATCGCCGTATGATTTCTACCAGTACTGGAGAAATATTGAGGATGTCAAAGTAGAAGAATGTCTTGGCCTTCTTACCTTCCTTCCAATGGAAGAAGTCCGCCGGCTGGGTGCGCTGGAAGGTGCCAAGATTAATGAGGCGAAGGATGTCCTGGCATATGAAGTGACCAAGATCGTTCATGGAGAAGAAGAGGCAAAGAAAGCGCAGACCGCCGCAAAAGCAATGTTTGTAAGCGGAGGAGCCAACGAAGACGCGCCGACCTTTGAATATGATAAGGAACAGCTGGATGCAGGAATTGACATCCTGACCCTGCTTGTGGATTCCAAACTCTGTACTACCCGTTCTGACGCCAGAAGAATGGTACAGCAGGGAGGAGTATCTGTAAATGGCGAAAAAGTAGGAGACATTAAAGCAGTGTTTGGAACAGCGGATTTTGATGATCAGAACAGAATCCTTTTAAGAAAAGGAAAGAAAAAATTCTGTCAGATCAAAGAAAAATAACGAAAAGACCCTTTGAGTCTTTGAAAAATTGGTGTTATAATCATTCGAGGAAGAAAGGATGATGTATTTTGAAGGAACAGTTAAACCGTGCGGTAATCTACTTCTTCGGACTGATTGTTTTGGCGCTTGGTATTGTGTTAAATACGAAAACTCTGCTGGGCGTCTCACCGATTATTTCAATTCCGTACAACGTCTGTCAGATTGGTCATTTTAATCTTGGAATCACTGTTTTTATTTTTTACAGCTTCTGCGTTCTTGTGGAAGCGGTCATAAAAGGAAAGAATTTTAAGATTTATGATCTGCTGCAGATTCCGATGAGTCTTGTAACAAGCATGTTTATTAATTTTTTTGATCAGTATCTGAATTTGCAGCCGGATACAGTGGCTGGAAAATTTCTGCTTTTGATTGCTGCGGTGCTGGTAACAGGAATCGGAGCGGCAACCATGGTGAATATGAAACTGATTCCAAATCCTGCAGATGCTCTTGCAGCGGCGATCGGAGAAAAGATTCACAGAGATATGGGACTGGGAAAGAATATTTTCGATTTTACCTGTTTTTGTATTGCATTGGTGATTGGTTTTGCTTTTACCGGACATATCATTGGAATCGGCATAGGAACTCTTTTTGTTGTGATTTTTACAGGGAGAGTGATTGCTGTTTATAATTATCTGCTGAAAGTTAAGATGCAGATGGCAGCAGGACTGCTGACACAGGAAGAGATGTTTTAACGGAAGAAAATGAAATAAGATATTTGAATTAAAAACCCCTGCCGGGCTGATTCGGCAGGGGTTTTTGTATAATTAGAAGAAACATTTGAGCCCGGCGTCCAGAAAAACTTTCTGATAATCAGAAAGATCTTCCGGGTGAAGAGCTTCCACATGTTCATAATCATAAGATCTTCCGAGAAGATGATATTTATTTTCGCCAAACTGATGAAATGGCAGAAGCTGGACCTGATCGGCGTTTACTTCTTTCAGGAGCTCTGCAATTCCTGCTGCGTCTTCCAGAGAAGCATTAAAGCTTGGAATCACAGGGATCCTTGGAAGGACATTCAGGCCGTTTTGGACAGCCCATTTGAGATTTCTGATGATCTGTTCATTGCAGACTCCGGTTCCTTTCTGATGCTTTCTGGAATCATAATGTTTTACATCAAACAGCAGCAGATCAAACTCCGGGGCCAGATCCTGAAAGATATCATCAGAAACATAACCGGTAGTTTCAATGGCAGTATGGATATTGTGTTTTTTCAAACGGAACAGCAACGCTTTTACGAAATCAGGCTGAACCATTCCCTCTCCTCCGGAGATCGTTACGCCGCCTCCGGACTCTTCATAAAAGTCAACATCCTGAAGGCAGACTTCAGTGACGTCATCTGCTGTTTTTTCTTCCCCTTCATAGCTGAGTGCCTCCCCCGGACAGTTTCGGACACAAGACAGGCATCCGCTGCAGCGGTCATGGTCAATCTGAATGTGATCTTTTTTCAAAGAAAAAGCCTGATCTGGACATGACTGAACACAGGTCTGGCAGTGCAGGCATTTCTTCTGGTCGTAAAGAATCTGCACCTCGCTCAGCTGGGATTCCGGATTGGCGCACCATTTGCACCGAAGAGGACATCCTTTCAAAAAGACGGTTGTCCGGATTCCCGGTCCGTCGTGGATGCTGAATTTTTGTATATTAAAAACAATTCCTTTGTCTGACATGTTTTTTCTCCCTTCTTATATTGATAACATCATAACATAAAAGTTACGAAATGTAAATAAAATAGTTTTAAATGAAAGAAAAATATTGACAAATGAAAGAAATGTAGTATGATAGAAGTATAGAAGCCAGAGAAAATGTTTTGAATGAAACTTTTGATTCCTATGGAGGTATATGAATATGAAGAATGTAGAGCATTTTGGAGACTTAACACCAAGGATGGAACGGTTCCGTGAAGAAGTCCTGGATAAGAAACCATATATCTGCGCAGAGCGTGCGCTGCTTGCGACAGAAGCATATAAGAAGAATCAGAATCAGCCGCCGGTAATGAAACGTGCGCTGATGTTAAAAAATATCCTGGAGAAAATGTCTATCTATATTGAGGATGAAACACTGATCGTTGGAAACCAGGCTTCCTCTAATAAAGATGCCCCGATCTTTCCTGAATACACATTGGAATTTGTTATCAACGAACTGGATTTGTTTGAGAAACGTGACGGAGACGTTTTCTATATTACAGAAGAAACCAAAGAGGCTCTGCGGTCCATTGCTCCATTCTGGGAGAACAATAACCTGAGAGCAAAAGGAGGAGCTCTGCTTCCGGAAGAAGTAGATGTGTTTATGGAAACAGGATTCTTTGGAATGGAAGGAAAACTGAATTCCGGAGACGCGCATCTTGCTGTTGATTATCCGACTATGTTGAAAACCGGTCTGAAAGGATATGAAGAGAGAACGAAGAAATTGAAGAGTGAACTGGATCTCTGCCAGGTAGAAAGCATTGATAAAAACTGCTTTTACAAAGCAGTACTGATCGTAATTGACGCAGTAAAGAATTTTGCTCATCGTTATGCGGATCTGGCAAGAGAGATGGCAGAGAAGGCTGAGGAGCCAAGAAAAGCAGAATTACTGGAGATTGCACGGATTTGCGATAAAGTTCCATATGAGCCGGCAGAGACATTCCAGGAAGCGGTTCAGTCTACCTGGTTTATCCAGCTGATCCTGCAGATTGAATCTAACGGACATTCTCTTTCCTATGGACGTTTTGATCAGTATATTTATCCTTATTATAAACATGATATTGAAAATGGAACATTGACAGACGATCAGGCAGTGGAACTTCTGGATAATCTCTGGATCAAAACATTGACTATTAATAAAGTAAGAAGTCAGGCACATACATTAAGCAGCGCCGGAAGCCCGATGTACCAAAATGTTACCATTGGAGGACAGACGCCGGATAAGAAAGACGCCGTAAATCCGTTATCCTTCCTTATCCTGAAATCCGTTGCCCAGACAAGACTCCCACAGCCGAATCTGACAGTCAGATACCACAGGAACATGTCAAAAGAATTTATGGATGAAGCAATCGAAGTTATGAAACTGGGAACCGGAATGCCGGCATTTAACTCTGATGAGGTAATTATCCCGTCCTTTATTGAAAAAGGCGTAGCGGAAGAAGATGCTTATAATTATTCTGCTATCGGATGTGTGGAAACTGCGGTGCCTGGAAAATGGGGATACCGCTGTACCGGAATGAGTTATCTGAACTTCCCAAGAGTCCTTCTGATCGCTATGAACGATGGAATCGATCCGACATCAGGAAAACGCTTTGTAAAAGGATGCGGACATTTCAGAAACATGAAATCTTACAAGGAACTTCAGGATGCAGTAGAATATGTAACAAGAGAGCTGACCAGAATGAGTGTTATCGTGGAAAATGCGATTGATCTGGCCATTGAAAGAGAATGCCCGGATATTTTATGTTCTGCCCTGACACAGGATTGTATTGGAAGAGGAAAAACCATCAAAGAAGGCGGAGCTGTATACGATTTCATTTCCGGACTTCAGGTGGGAATCGCTAATATGGCAGACAGTCTGGCAGCGATCAAAAAACTTGTATTCGAGGAAGGAAAAATCACGCCGGATGAATTATGTGACGCTCTGGAAGATGATTTTACCAGTCCGAAGAATCAGAAAATCCAGAAGATGCTGATCAACGATGCACCGAAATATGGAAATGACATTGATTATGTAGACGATCTGGTAGTCGAAGTATATGATCAGTACATTGATGAAATGAAGAAATATCCAAATACAAGATATGGCAGAGGTCCGATCGGAGGAATTCGTTATGCCGGAACCTCCAGCATTTCAGCAAATGTAGGGCAGGGAATGAACACCATGGCAACTCCGGATGGACGTAAAGCTCATGAGCCTCTTGCAGAGGGATGTTCACCGGCTCATTCTATGGATAAGAGCGGTCCGACTGCAGTATTTAAGTCTGTATCCAAACTGCCGACACATGAAATTACAGGCGGAGTTTTGTTAAATCAGAAAGTAACACCGCAGATGCTGTCTACAGAAGAAAACAAGCAGAAACTGGAAATGATCATTCGTACTTTCTTTAACCGCCTGGATGGATATCATGTACAGTACAATGTAGTATCCAGAGATACGCTCATCGATGCGCAGAAGCATCCGGAAAAACATAAAGACCTGATTGTTCGTGTTGCCGGATATTCCGCATTTTTCAATGTATTATCAAAAGCAACGCAGGACGATATCATCGGAAGAACAGAGCAGACTTTATAATTTATGAAGAAAAAATGTTCTTTTGTATGGAGAAAAATAAAATTTTAGTATAAAATAGGAGAAGAAAAATGGAATTTATTTTAGATACAGTGGATTTGGAAGAAATTAAAGATGGAATTGACCATATGCCGATTTCAGGAGTTACAAGCAATCCTTCTATTGTAAAGAAAACAAGTCCGGAAGATTTTTTCGGACATATGAGGAAAATACGGGAGATCATTGGAAAAGACCGAAGCCTTCATATCCAGGTGATTTCACTGGAGGCAGATACGATCGTTGAGGAAGCCCACAGAATTTTAAAAGAAATTGATGATCAGGTTTATATTAAAGTTCCGGTTTCCTATGAGGGATTAAAAGCAATCAAGATGCTGAAAGCAGAAGGAATCCATGTTACGGCAACAGCGGTATATGATCTGATGCAGGCATATTTTGCCCTGGCAGCCGGCGCCGATTATATTGCGCCGTATGTAAACAGGATTGGAAATCTGGGAAGCGATCCGATGGAACTGATTGGAAATCTTCAGGACCGGATCGATGATGACGGATATGACTGCAAGATTGTTGCGGCATCTTTCAAAGGAGTAGAGCAGATAAAGAACGCATTCAATTATGGAGCGGAAGCAGTTACAGCGCCGTATGCAGTTCTGAAGCAGGTTTTTGCAAATCCAAATATCGATAAAGCAGTCACAGATTTCAATCAGGACTGGTACAGTGTATATGGAGAAGGAAAGGGAATCTGCGATCTGTAATCACAAAACTGAAGGATAGAATCAGAATAAGAAAGGATGAAAGATATGACAGACCGGCAGACAAAAATTCTCGAGATTGTAACACAGCAGAAAAAAGTTGAGGTGGCAGCTTTATCTGAACTGCTTGGCGTGTCCCAGGTAACAATCCGAAAGGATCTGGATGCACTGGAGAGTATGGAACTGCTGGTGAGGGAGCACGGCTATGCCGCAGCGAAGAATATGTCAGATATCGGGAACCGTCTGGCGGTGAGATACGATGTAAAGCAAAAGCTTGCCCAGGCGGCGGCGGAACTCGTATCGGATGGGGAAACGGTTATGATAGAATCCGGATCCAGCTGTGCTCTTCTGGCGTCATGTCTTTCTGAAACAAAAAAAGAAGTTACGATCATTACAAATTCCTCGTTTATTGCCCGGTTTATCCGGGAATCCGGCAGCGGCGACACGAAGGTCATACTGCTGGGAGGAGAATATCAAAAGGATGCGGAAGTTATGGTTGGACCGCTGGTAAAAGCATGTGCAGAAGCGTTTTATGTGGATAAGCTGTTCATGGGAACCGATGGATATATTCCGGGAATCGGTTTTACCTGTGGCGACATGATGCGGGCAGAAGCCATGAAAAGCATGATGGGGTCTGCGAGAAAAGCGGTCATTCTGACAGATTCCAGTAAATTTCAGGAACACGGAGTTGTCCTTCAGTCACGGCTGAAAGACATTGATATGATATTTACGGACGATCAGATTCCGGAAGAAACAAAAACAACTCTGGAAAACAATGGCATCCAGGTTAAGATCGTACAGTAAGCAGAAAATTTTCAAGTGGGAAGTGCCCTCAGACGGATCATATAAAGAAAAGATCTGTCTGGGGGACTTTTGTTTTACAGGCAATGCGGCCTATTTGGGGAAGACAGACTGTATCTGGCGCATCGCTTCCTGTGTATATGGATCCATCTGATCTATCTGCCGGAGGACTTTCTGAATATGTTTTGTTTCCGGTGAGGGGAAGGCTTTCACAGAAACGGCCAGAAAAAACAACAGAAGAATAGAAAATCCGATTCTCAGTTTTAGAAAAGTCCAGTATGTAGGAATCCTGCTGTCATCATGGGAAGATGTTTTGCCTGCGTTCATTTTTTCGTAGGTCTGATTCAGTTTCTGACGTTCCAGTTCAAAATTCGGATTCTGATTCATTGTCATCACACTCCTTATTTTTTATTCTATGAAAGCGTTTTCAAAATATTTCCCAAAAAGAAATTGCAAATAAATAAATTTTTTTTGAAATATAGTTGACAATAAAATACAAAAGTGATACTTTAAATATAGATGTTAGCACTCGGTATTGTTGAGTGCTAATAACAGGGAGGGAAAGATATGGAACTAAATGATCGTAAAAAATTAATATTAAAAGCGATTATAGCCAACTATCTTGAAACTGGTGAACCGGTGGGATCAAGAACCATATCAAAACATCCGGATCTGAATCTAAGTTCCGCAACCATTCGGAATGAGATGGCGGATCTGGAAGATATGGGTCTGATTTTACAGCCGCATACATCAGCAGGACGGATTCCTTCCGATGCAGGATATCGCTTCTATGTAGATCAGCTGATGATGGAACGGGAGACAGAGAGCGAAGAAAAACAGGCATTGATACAGAAGGTCGACAGAATGGAAGTTCTGTTGAAGCAGGTAGCCAATGTCCTGGCAAGTAATACGAACTATGCCACTATGGTCTCATCCCCTCATTATCAGAAAGTTACGCTGAAGTTTGTACAGCTGTCTCAGGTGGATCACGAACATCTGCTTGCTGTTATTGTGACCCAGGGCAATGTTGTTAAGAACAAGATGATGTCGGTGGAGGAACCGCTGTCTAATGAAGATATTTTGAAGCTGAATGTTTTGCTTAATACATTCCTTCAGGGATTATCGCTCAGGGATATTAATTTGGAACTGATTCAGACAATGCGGGAGCAGGCAGGCATCCGGCAGGATATTTTAGAAAAGATTCTGGAAGAAGTCGCCAAAACGATCCATGAGGCAAATCAGATGGAGATATATACAGGCGGAGCGGCCAATATCCTGAAGTATCCGGAACTGGGAAATCCAGATACAGCCACAGAGCTGCTGGATACTCTGGCAGAGAAAAAGGCACTGACAAAACTGGTTGACTCAACTTTGGATCAGGATGATGAACATCATGGAATTCAGGTTTATATTGGAGAAGAATCTCCGGTACAGAACATGAAGGACTGCAGCATTGTAACAGCGACGTATGAACTTGCGGAAGGCGGCACAGGAACGGTAGGAATTATCGGACCGAAGCGCATGAACTATCGAAAAGTTGTAAAGACTTTGAAGAATCTGACCGAGGAGCTGGATGATATCTTTAAAGGAAAAACCTGAGAAAGGAAGTGAAGGAATGAAAGAACAAGAAAAGAAATTCCAGGAGAAAGAGGAAAAAGACGCAGAGACATCTGCAGAAAATATAGAAGAAAAAGAGGCTGATAAAAAAGATTCTGAAGAAAAAGCAGAAGACAAAAAAGATGATCTTGAAGATCAGATTAAGGCTAAGGACGCAGAGATTGCGGACTGGAAAGATAAGTATCAGAGACTGATGGCAGAATTTGAGAATGCCAGAAAGAGGATGAGCAAAGAATCTACACAGCGCTATGACATGGGAGCTATGGGAGTGCTCGAAAAACTCCTTCCGGTGATTGACAATTTTGAAAGAGGTCTTGAAAGCGTATCAGAAGAAGAAAAAGATTCCGCGTTTGTACAGGGAATCCAGCAGATTTATAAACAGCTGATTTCTGTGATGGAAGATCTCGGAGTTACACCGATGGACGCAGAAGGCAAGGAGTTTGATGCGAATCTTCACAATGCGGTTATGCATGTGGAGGATGAAGAACTCGGAGAAAACATCGTAGCGGAAGAGCTGCAGAAGGGATACATGTACAAAGAAAGCGTACTTCGTCACAGCATGGTAAAAGTAGCAAATTGACAAGAGCACTTAGCGAGGCATTGGCTGACTTAGCGAACGAAGTGAGGTTAGTCAACAAGCCGTTCCCGAGACTCAGCGAATCTGAGCTAAGCGAAGGATGAGCGCTAGTCGAGTGGAACTACCTTATAAAGAAAGCGAAGCGCGATGCGCCGGCTGACTTGGCGGACGAAGTTCAGATGTCAGTCAGCAAATCAATATTTATTGAAAAAAATGATAGAGTTTAGGAGGAATTGATCATGGGTAAAATCATTGGTATTGACTTAGGAACAACAAACAGCTGTGTAGCTGTTATGGAAGGTGGAAAACCTACCGTTATTACAAACGCAGAAGGAATGAGAACAACACCATCTGTTGTAGCATTTACAAAAACAGGGGAACGTGCGATTGGTGAACCTGCAAAACGTCAGGCTGTCACAAACGCAGAAAAAACAATCTCTTCCATCAAGAGACATATGGGAACCGATTACAAAGTAAACATTGACGGAAAAGCATATTCTCCACAGGAAATTTCCGCAATGATCCTTCAGAAATTAAAATCTGACGCAGAGAATTATTTAGGAGAAAAAGTTACAGAAGCTGTTATCACAGTTCCTGCATATTTCAATGATGCTCAGCGTCAGGCTACCAAAGATGCCGGTAAGATTGCCGGACTGGATGTAAAACGTATCATCAACGAGCCGACAGCAGCAGCATTATCTTACGGACTTGACAATGAAAATGAACAGAGAATCATGGTATATGACTTAGGCGGAGGTACATTCGATGTATCTATCATCGAAATTGGTGACGGTGTCATCGAAGTATTATCTACAGCCGGAGACAACAAACTGGGTGGAGATGACTTTGATAACGTAATCACACAGTATATGCTGGATGAATTCAAGAAACAGGAAGGCGTAGACTTATCTACAGACAAGATGGCAATGCAGAGATTAAAAGAGGCTGCAGAAAAAGCAAAGAAAGAATTATCTTCTTCTACAACAACGAACATCAACCTTCCGTTCATCACTGCAACAGCAGAAGGACCAAAACATTTCGATATGAACCTTACAAGAGCAAAATTCGATGAATTAACAGCTCATCTGGTAGAAAGAACAGCAGGACCAGTAAATTCTGCATTAAATGATGCTGGATTATCTGCATCTGAATTAAGCAAAGTCCTTCTGGTCGGCGGATCAACACGTATCCCGGCTGTTCAGGAAAAAGTAAAACAGTTAACAGGAAAAGAGCCATTTAAGGGAATCAACCCGGATGAATGTGTTGCAATCGGTGCATGTATCCAGGGCGGTAAATTAGCTGGTGACGCCGGAGCAGGCGATATCCTTCTTCTGGATGTTACTCCGCTTTCATTATCTATCGAGACAATGGGCGGTGTTGCAACAAGACTGATCGAGCGTAATACAACAATCCCTACAAAGAAGAGCCAGATCTTCTCTACAGCAGAAGATAATCAGAGCGCAGTAGATATCAACGTAGTTCAGGGTGAGAGACAGTTTGCAAAAGACAACAAATCTCTTGGAAGATTCCGTCTGGACGGTATCGCACCTGCAAGACGTGGAGTGCCTCAGATTGAAGTAACATTCGATATTGATGCAAACGGTATTGTAAATGTATCTGCAAAAGACCTTGGAACAGGAAAAGAACAGCATATTACAATCACAGCAGGATCTAACATGTCTGAGGAAGACATCGATAAGGCTGTAAAAGAAGCAGCTGAATTTGAAGCTCAGGATAAGAAGAGAAAAGAAGCAATCGACGCAAGAAACGAAGCAGATTCCATGGTATTCCAGACAGAAAAAGCCCTGGAAGAAGCAGGAGATAAAGTAGATCCTTCTGAGAAAGCAGCAGTGGAAGATGACCTGAAAGCATTAAAAGACCTTGTAGAACAGACAAAAGATCAGGAAATGACAGATGCACAGGTTGAAGACATGAAAGCAAAGAAAGATAAACTGATGACAAGCGCACAGAATCTGTTTGCTAAGATGTACGAAGCAGCTGCAGGTCAGGCAGCACCGGAAGGCAATGCAGGTGCAGGACAGACAACATCCGGCGGAGCAGATGACAATGTCGTTGACGGTGATTACAAAGAAGTATAAGAGAGAAGAGAAAAGGTAGACGATCATGGCAGAGAAGAGAGATTACTATGAAGTGTTAGGGGTTGACCGCAATGCTTCTGATGCAGAGATAAAAAGAGCCTACCGAAAACTCGCAAAAAAATATCATCCGGATATGAACCCTGGAGACAAAGAAGCAGAAGCAAAGTTCAAAGAGGTGACAGAAGCCTATGAAGTGCTGAGTGATTCTGAGAAAAAAGCGCAGTATGACCAGTTCGGTCATGCTGCCTTTGAACAGGGCGGCGGTTTTAATGGCGGCGGCTTTGGCGGCTTTGATTTCGGCGGTGATATGGGTGACATCTTTGGCGATCTTTTCGGCGGAATGTTTGGCGGCGGAGCCAGAGGAGGACAGCGGCAGCAGAATCGTCCGGCTCAGGGAGCTCATGTCCGCGCAAGAGTTCATGTAACATTTGAAGAAGCCATTTTTGGCACAACAAAGAAAATAGAGATTACTTTGAAAGATGAGTGTACATCCTGTCACGGAACCGGTGCAAAACCGGGAACACAGCCGGAAACTTGTCCAAAATGCGGCGGCCGCGGACAGATTGTATATACACAGCAGTCTATGTTTGGTACGGTTCAGAATGTGCAGACCTGTCCGGAATGTCATGGAACCGGTAAAGTGATCAAGGAGAAATGTCCAGACTGTCACGGAACCGGTTATACAAGCAGCCGGAAGACCATTGAGGTTACAGTGCCGGCCGGAATTGATAACGGACAGAGTATCCGGATCCGCGGAAAAGGAGAACCTGGTGTCAACGGCGGACCAAGAGGAGACCTTCTTGTGGAAGTCATTGTACAGAGACATCCGAAGTTCCAGAGACAGGATACGACCATTTACTCCACAGAGCCGATTTCATTTACACAGGCTGCACTGGGTGCAACCATTCAGATTCCAACGGTGGATGGACCGTATGAATATACGATCAAACCGGGAACACAGACGGATACAAGAATCCGTCTGAAAGGAAAAGGTGTTCCAATGGTAAGAAACAAGAACGTCAGAGGAGATCATTTCGTCACTTTGGTCGTTCAGGTGCCGGAACATTTAAATGGAGAGCAGAGAGCAGCGCTTCAGAAGTTCCAGGAAGCAATGGGAGAAGTGCCGAAGCACCACGAGCACGAACATAAAGGCTTCTTTGGAAAACGTAAAAAATAGACACAATAAAAGGAAGAAACGGAATGAGAAAATCTCACCGCTTCTTCCTTCTTTTACTTCAGGATAAAAAGTCCAGCAGATGTTCCAGACTGTGGGCGATTCCATCATCATTATTAGACAGAGTCACTTCATCGGCAGCATCTTTCAGTGCATCGCATGCATTTCCCATTGCAACGCCGTGTCCGGCAAACTGAATCATTTCCAGATCATTTTCCGCATCGCCGAAAGCGATCACTTCCTCCGGACGGATTCCCAGTTTTTCACAGACCAGCTGCAGACTGGCAGCTTTATGAATGTTTTTCGGCATAGCCTCAATATAAAATGGAGCCGTACGGACAAATTCCAGGCGGTCTTCATAAGGTTTTCCGATCACAGACAGTACATCATACAGCTGTTCCGGCTGCACGGATGTCAGAATCTTCACAAGATCAAAATCCAAAGCATCAGCGAGAGAAGGAACGATGGTGCAGTCCATAGCATTATTGGAGCATTCATGGTCCAGCTTATAAGTATCCTCAGATTCCGCGTAAAACTGCTCTCCGTCATCAATGATCGGAGAAACCGGAAAATCTTTCAGATAATGAAGAACTTCCACTGCCAGATCATGGGGAATGATTGTCTGCGATAAAATTTCTTTAGTTGAGGCGTCAACAATCTTGCCTCCGTTGTAGGCAATCAGAATTCCGTGGTGTTTGTCACAGTCAATGGCGTGCATTTCCCGGAAAAGTCCGTGAAGCGGTCTTGCGGAAGCCAGGGCGACGCGAATCCCGTGTTTCTGTGCCTGCTTCAGAGCAGCGGCAGTTCTTGGGGTAACGGCTTTTTCATCATTGCACAGAGTACCGTCCAGGTCCAGTGCGATCAATTTGTAACTCATACGTAAAAATCCTCCTAATATATAAGTGTAGGGTTTCAGTACCCAACAGCCAGTTGGGACTTCATCCTCTCATTGTTTAAGCTGTATAATGATTAGGCATCGGTCTGACAAAAACTCCCAGGACCATAAAGGCGCCCGTCAGAAAGCCTGTCATTGCAGCCATTCGATTTATGCAGGTTGAACTACTACAATACGTTTGTTTGATACCCTAGGAGATGGAATCGGCAATGAGAAAGGCTGGAATCCATGCAAATATATTTTTGGAGGTACATTAGAATGTATAATGCAGTAGGTATTGATGTCTCAAAAGGAAAAAGTACCGTGACGGTCCTGCAGCCCGGCGGCACTGTGATCCACAACCCCTTTGTCGTTTTCCACTCTCCCCAGAGCCTGCATGATCTTGCTGAGTATCTGACCTCTCTGGATGGTGATACCAGGATCGTTATGGAATGTACCGGCAGATACCATGAACCTATCCTAAAGTTCCTCTCTGATGCTGGTCTGTTTGTCTCCGCAGTAAATCCTCATTTGATCAAAAATTTCGGCAACAATTCCCTGCGCAAGGTCAAATCCGATCCGCAGACGCCAGAAAGATCGCTCGCTATACCCTTGACAACTGGGCGGAATTACGCCTATTCTTTCTGGCATGTGGACTGCGTCCGTGGGATTGGCTTAAAAGCTTTCACTGAGCGTTACCGGGCCTTTTGCAAGAGACATCATTACAACTTCCAGGCGGACAAGCCGGAGAAACTGTTTCATGCCCCAAAAGAGCTGGTAGCCGTCTTTCCCAAGGAGAAGACCTATAAGCTGCTGATCCAACAGAGCATCCAGCAGTTAAACCTCATCTCTGAACATGTGGAACAGCTCCGCAGGAAAATGAATGAATTGGCCTCCACTCTCCCTGAATACAACACAGTAATGGGCATTTATGGTGTTGGTAAGACTTATGGCCCACAGCTCATCGCTGAGATCGGCGATGTATCCAGATTCACCCACAGGGAAGCTCTGACGGACTTTGCTGGCGTGGATCCCAGTGTGGATGAGTCCAGTCAGCGCAGATCCAAGAGCAACCGGGCATCTAAAGTTGGATCTGCAAGATTGCGTAAGACATTATTCCAGATCATGACAACCTTGCTGCAAAATGCCCCGGAAGATGACCCTGTGTATCGTTTCCTTGATAAAAAACCTTCTCAGGGAAAACCTTACTATGTCTACATGACAGCTGGAGCGAATAAGTTCTTCCGCATCTACTATGGCAAAGTCAAAGAGTGCCTGCGTAACTTAGAGCGGGAATCATAAGATCTTTTTTCAGATCACCTCTTTCAAAGCGGGCATTTATGGCGGCTTAAAAGTTGTGCCCCAAAATATCAGATCGGCTTTTTAAAATTCCCTTCAAAAAGCACTTGACTTTTTATTAGCAGGCTTTCTGCAATTTTTGTCAAAATAAGTATACATCAAACAATCCGGCTGGCGCAATATCCGGGAGAATAGTTGTGAAAGAGTATAAAAAGAAAAACTTGATTTTCGGAAACGCAGGAAGCATAATAATAAAGAAATTTTCAAGAGAGGGGAATGGAATATGAAGACAAAAAAAGCAGATCTGACGAAAGATCCTATTTTATGGTCAATTCTTGTTTTTGCGGTGCCGATTTTTATATCCAATGCATTTCAGCAATTGTATAATACCGCCGATACTATGATCGTGGGAAATGTCCTGGGGGATAAATCTCTGGCGGCAATCGGGGCGGCAGGGGCGGTCTATGAACTGCTGGTTGGTTTTTCCGTGGGAGTGGGAAACGGATTCAGCCTTGTGATCGGAAGATATTACGGCGCAGGCGATGAAGATATGGTAAAACGGTCGGCGGCAGGCTCAATGGTAATCGGAGCCGGTATCGTTCTTGGAATCATGGCAGCGTCAATGCTGGGAATGAAACCTCTGCTGATACTTCTGGATACACCATCCAATATTTTTGAAGAAACCTATTCTTATATCATAATAATTGCCATGTTTGCAGGCGTTATGTTTTTGTACAATCTTTTATCGGGATGTCTCAGAGCCATTGGAAACAGCCTGATGCCCTTGATTTTCCTGATCATTTCTTCTGTGATCAATGTGGGGCTGGATCTGATTTTCCTGAAGCAGTTCCGGATGGAGGTTCAGGGAACGGCGGTGGCAACGGTCATAGCCCAGGCAGTTTCTGCTATTTTATGCATGCTGTATATTTATAAAAAAGCGCCGATTCTGGTTCCCGGGAGAAAACATTTTAAGATAGAGGGTAATTTGTACGGTGAACTGGCCGGTCAGGGATTTTCCATGGGATGTATGATGGCGATTGTATCTGCCGGAACTATTATTCTGCAGAAATCCATCAATGGATTCGGTTATCTGATCATTGCGGGACATACGACAGCAAGGAAGATCAATTCTTTCTGCATGATGCCGTGTTCTGCCCTGGCGCTGGCAATTTCAAATTTTGTGTCCCAGAATTTCGGCGCAGGAAAGAAAGACAGAATCTTAAAGGTCATAAAAATCGGCAGCGCCGCTTCTATTATATGGGGCGCTGCTGCAGCGGTCATCATGCTGCTGTCCGCCGAAAAACTGGCGGCACTGATTTCAGGTTCTTCTCAGCCGGAAGTACTCCGGAATGCGGCAAAATATCTGATGATCAATGCTCCGTTTTATTCTGTCCTGGGAATTCTTCTGATTCTCAGAAATTCTCTGCAGGGAATCGGGAAAAAAGTGGTGCCGCTGATTTCCAGCGGAATAGAGTTTTTTGGAAAGATCATATTTGTCATTGCATGTATCCCGGTTCTTGGGTATTTTGGCGTGATTCTCTGTGAACCGGTGATCTGGTGCTTTATGTGCGTTCAGCTCCTTTTTGCTTTTTACAGGGATCCATACATAACCGGCGGCAGGGGGAATATGGTAAAATTTCGAGAAAAATAAGAATTAATCTGGTAAATTTTCTTCCTCAATCTGGTAAAAATGGTTATGGTAAATATAAGTCCATTATATTATGATATTTAACGAATTGATTGTAAAAGGAGTGGATATAGGTGCTTCGCATACAGTTACAAGAATTGCTTAACATGATGGAGCTGGATGAATATCATCCGGCCAGTCTGATGGCAAAGCAATTGGCCGTCAGCGAAAAAACTGTCCGGAACAGAATTAAAGAACTGAAAAGTGTGCTGAATCAGCACGGCGGGGATATCGTTTCCAAGTCCCGATACGGATACAAATTAGTAGTAACAGATGAAAAGAAGTTTAAGCATTTCCTGCAGGAAGAAAATGAAAGCAACATTCCGGAAACCATCCAGGAGCGAAATATCTTTCTTTTGAAATATCTCCTGGAACTGGATGGCTGGGTCAAGATGGACGACCTGTGCGATATGCTTTACATTTCCAAATCTTCACTTTCCAGCTCAATTCGTAATGTGGAAAAGATAATGAACCAATACAACATTACGATTGAAAGGAAGCCTAATTATGGAATTTCCGTCAGAGGAGACGAATTTGATCTCAGAAGGCTTTTGTGCCATTATTTTATTAAGAATAAATCTTTTAAGGAATTCAGAGCAAGAGATAATGAGGCTTTTATGTGGATTGCTCAGAACGTGCAGGAGCTTCTGATAAAATATGAAATTCATCTGACAGAGATAGCGTTTGATAATTTTATTGATTACGTATATATTGGGTTTTCCAGAACCAGAAGAGGATATCATTTGAATCTCCAATTCGTCAGTCTTCCGACGATCGGGGTCAAGGAAATCAGCTTTCAGAGAGAATTGGTAGAAAAGATTGAAGAGACGTATCATCTGAGATATTCGAAAGATGAGAAGAATTACATATTGCTTTATCTGGCTGGGAAGCAAAGAGTTGGAAATGCGATCGAGAATGATTATAATTTTGTCATACGGGAGGAAATAGACCGTCTGGCTCTGGGAATGATGGAACGGATCAAGCAGGAATATCATATGGATTTCTGCAGCAACTTTGAACTGAGAATGACATTGAATCAGCATCTTGTGGCGCTGGATGTCAGACTGAAGTACGGACTGCCGCTGACCAATCCAATGCTGGACGAAATTAAAAAACAGTACTGCCTTGCTTATGATATGGCCCTTCAGGCGTCTGCCGTACTGCGGGATTATTACAAGACCGAAATCTGTGAGGATGAAGTCGGTTATATTGCGCTGATTTTTGCGCTGGCGCTGAATAAAGATACCAACCGTGAGAAAATGAACATTCTGGTTGTCTGCAATTCCGGAAAAAATCTGTTAAAGCTGTTGAAATATCAGTATGAGCAGAGTTTTTCTGATTATGTGGATCAGATTTATGTGGAAGATAAGATCGGCCTTGAGAAGTTTGATTTTTCCCTTGTGGATTATGTGTTTACCACAGTTCCGATTACATGGAAGATACCGTGCCCGATTTTTGAAATCAGTGTTTTCCTGGGTGAAAATGATGTCCAGGCAATCACCAATATACTGGAGAGAGGTATCACCGACGTGCTGAGAAAATATTATACGCCGGAGAGATTCCTGACGGATATAAAAGGGCGGGACAAGGATTCCATCCTGAAGGAAATCTGTGATATTATCATGAAACAGGAGCAGGTGGACGACGACTTTTATGAGCTGGTACTGGAAAGAGAGAAATACGCGCAGATGAAATACGGCAATAAGATTGCCATCCCTCATCCCAACAGAATCTGCTCGCCGTATACCTTCGCGTATGTGGCGGTTCTGCCGGAAGAAGTGCTGTGGAATGGGGAATATGTCCAGGTAATTTTTCTGACGTCTGTAAGCGATGTAAAAGGAGGGGATGATTCCAATCGTCAGAAGTTTTATAAATCGACGGCGCAGTTTGCCCTGAACAGAGAATCTGTTCAGCAGCTGATTGATCATCCGGATTATGAGACGTTAATGAAATTGATAGAGTCCTGAAAAGTACCACATTGAACTGGCAGTTACCAGATTCAATGTGGTATTTTCGTCTGTGGAGTTTGCATCCGGCCGGATATACAATAAGTGTAGTTCAAAAATGAAGCAGACAAAAGGAGGATGAAAGATGCTGAGAGAAGACTTTCTTTGGGGCGGCGCGGTTGCGGCTCATCAGCTGGAAGGCGGCTGGCAGGAAGGCGGAAAAGGGATTAGTATTGCGGATGTGATGACAGCCGGTGATTACAAAACAGCAAGAAAGATCACAGACGGTGTACTGGACGGAGAGAACTATCCGAACCATACGGCGATTGAATTTTACTCCCATTATAAGGAGGACATCAAATTATTCGCTGAAATGGGATTTAAATGTTTCCGTACTTCCATCGCATGGACAAGGATTTTCCCGGAAGGCGAGGAAGAACAGCCGAATGAAGCGGGATTGAAATTCTATGATGACATGTTTGATACCTGTCTTCAGTATGGAATTGAACCGGTCGTGACATTGTCTCATTTTGAAATGCCATTTGCACTGGTGAAAAAATACGGAGGATTCAGAAGCAGAAAATGTATCGATGCTTTTGTAAGATTTTCTGAAGTATGTTTTAAACGGTACAAAGACAAAGTAAAATACTGGATGACATTTAATGAGATCAACAATCAGGCAAGTTATGAAAATCCATGGGCGCCGTTTACGAATTCAGGAATCGTATATGAAGAAGGCGAGAACAAAGAAGCGGTGATGTACCAGGCAGCTCACTATGAACTGGTTGCATCTGCGGAGGCAGTGAGGATTGGAAAAGAAATCAATCCGGATTTCCAGATTGGCTGTATGATCGCTATGACGCCGATCTATCCGTATTCCTGCAATCCGAAAGATATGATGATGGCGCTTTCCGGAATGCAGAAAAGGTTCTGGTTTGCGGATGTCCATGTGAGAGGGGAATATCCGGCATACATTTTAAAATATCTGGCAAGCCGCCACATTGAACTTGATATGACGGAAGAAGATAAAGAAATCTTAAAGAACGGATGTGTCGACTATATTGGATTCAGTTATTATATGAGTTTTGTGGTTAAAGCAGCAGATAATAATCCGGAATACATTTACCATGAGGAAGAATGTAAAGTAGACAATCCGTATATCGAGACCACAGACTGGGGATGGGCCGTGGATCCGGAAGGACTGCGCTGGTCTATGAACTGGCTGTATGACCGTTATCAGCTTCCGCTGTTTATCGTAGAAAACGGCATGGGAGCTTATGACAAAGTAGAAGAAGACGGATCCATCCATGATCCTTACCGCATCGAGTATCTGAGGAAGCATATTAAGGCAATGAAAAAATGTGTGGATGCCGACGGCGTGGATTTAATAGGATATACCCCATGGGGATGCATCGATCTGGTATCCGCGGGAACCGGAGAGATGGAGAAAAGATATGGATTTATCTATGTAGATAAAGACAATCAGGGAAACGGTACATTAAAGCGCAGCAAAAAAGACAGCTTTGAGTGGTATAAAAACGTTATCAAAAGTAACGGTGAAATTTTATAAGATTAAAGGAGGATGTAACAATGTTAACAATCAGACTTTTTTGCAATGAAGGGATGTCAACGAGTTTACTTGTTGAGGAAATGAAAAAGGCAGCGGCAGCAGAAGGAACCGAGGTGGACATCAGAGCGTATCCGATCAATGATCTGGATGATAAAGCCAAAGGAATCGACTGTGCGCTTCTCGGACCTCAGGTAGGATATCTGAAAGCCAAAGCCTCAAAAACCTGTCAGCAGCTGGGAGTTCCGATGGATGTAATTCCAATGCAGGACTACGGTATGTGCAACGGAAAAAATGTACTTGCTTTTGCGAAAAAATTAGCAGGAAAATAGGAAACAAAGAGAGGTAGAAAAGATGAAAGATTTTATGAATGAAAAAGTTGTTCCAAAGGTTATGGCATTTATCAATACAAAAGCCATTCAGGCATTGAAAGACGGACTGCTGTATTCCATGCCGATGATGATCGTGGGTGCCGTATTCCTTTTGATCGCTAATTTCCCGATTCCGGCATTCACGGAATGGCTTGCGGAAGTCGGCGTAACACCGGTTCTGAATCAGGCGTATAATTCTACATTCGGAATTATGTCCATGATCGCATCTGTTGGTATCGCATTTACATATGTACAGAATGAAGGTTATAAAGGACTGCCGGCAGGTGTTATATCCTTATGCTGCTATCTGATTCTGCAGCCTCAGAGCCTCACTCTGGCAGACGGAAGTGCCGTCAATGCCATCCAGGGAGCATGGACTGGAGGACAGGGAATGGTAGGAGCCCTTGGTATGGGTCTGATCGTTGGATGGATTTATTCCATCTTCATGAAAAAAGACATTACGATCAAGATGCCGGCAGGTGTGCCAGAAGGCGTATCTCAGGCATTCGTAGCTTTGATTCCTGGTGCGGTTATCATCATCGGCGTAACGATTTTATACGCGGTTGTAAATCTTGGACTGCATTCAACTCCGATGGAATGGATCTACAGCGTAATCCAGGCACCTTTACAGGGAATGACAGACTCTGTAGGAGGCGTGATCGGAATGGGTCTTATGGTACCATTTTTATGGTTCTTCGGTGTTCATGGTTCTACGATCATCGGAGGAATCATGAGTCCTATGCTTGCATCTAATACTGCAGCAAACCAGGCAATCCTGGATGCAGGAAAAGAACTGACTCTTGCCAACGGCGGACATATTGTAACACAGCAGTTTTTTGATCAGTTTATGACAGTAACCGGCGCAGGACTGACTATCGGACTGGTACTATACCTGTTTGCTTTCTCAAAATCTGCTCAGCTGAGACAGATTGGTAAAATAGGAATTGCTCCGGCATTCTTTAATATCAATGAACCGGTATTATTCGGTGTTCCGGTCGTATTAAATCCGATGCTTGCGGTACCGTTTATACTGATGCCTGTGCTTTCCGGCCTGATTGAGTATTTTGCAATCTATACAGGAATCTGTCCGATGTACGGAGGAGTCGTTCTGCCATGGACATGTCCTCCAATCATTTCCGGACTGCTGATCGGCGGAGTAAGAACAGCGATTTTACAATTTTTGATTTTAGTGTTAAGCTTCTTTGTGTACCTGCCATTTGTCCGTATGGTTGACAGAACATATGTAAAACAGGAACAGGAAGCTCAAAACCAGGAATAAGGAGATTATATCATTATGGAAGGTGTAGAATTAATTTGTTTTCAGATCATCACAGCTGCCGGCGGTGCAAAATCGGCCTACATGGAAGCTGTAAATAAGGCCAAAGAAGGTCTTTACGATGAAGCCAGAGCTATGATTGAAGAAGGAGACAAGATGCTCAAAGAAGGGCATGGACCGCATACCGACCTGATACAGCAGGAAGCGGGTTCCAACGAATCTGTGATTTCTCTGATTCTGGCACATGCCGAAGATCAGATGATGAGTGCGGAAGTGTTTAAAATGATGGCAGAGCAGGTGATCGACCTGTATGAAAAAATAGATACATTGTCTAAATAATAAAAGAAGTAGCCGGGGCTTGATATTCACAGGTCTCGGCTGCGCTGCATAAAAGGAGGACGCATATGGAATATTTGGGAATCGATATCGGCGGAACATATATAAAATATGGAATGATAGATGAAAATAATACGATTATCCGTCAATGGAAAAAAGAAACACTGCTGTTTGAAGAGAAAGATGCATTCTATGACTATATCTGCGACGGGCTGGATTTGAAAAATGTGGCATGCGCCGGAATTAGCGCGCCGGGAGTGCTGGCGGAAGATTCTACGATCATCTCAAAAGCGGCGCCGAACGTCTGTGTGATGTATGGAACCAATGTCAATAAAGAATTTGAAGACAGATTAAAGATTCCAACCCGGGCAGTTAATGATGCAAAAAGCGCCGGATTATGTGAGATGAAGATTGGAAATGGGAAGGGAAGCAAATCCTCTGTTTATTTTGTGATCGGAACAGGAATCGGGGGATGCGTCTGTGATGAAAAGGGAGTAATTGAGGGACAGAACCGGATTGCCGGTGAATTTTCCCAGCTTCCAATTGGCTTTTTGGAGGATGAGCCGAACAAACTAAAAGGCCTGTGTGAGATCGCTTCCATGACGGCACTGATTGAGATTTACAATCGAAAAGTAGAAGAAGAACAGCAGCTGAAATATGGAAAAGAAATTACTGATCTTTATCTTGCCGGAGATGAAACGGCGATCCAGGCCATGGATGAATGGTGCAAAAATATTATATTAGGGCTGTATATTATCATTACCTTTTACAGTCCGGAAATTATATGCATTGGTGGCGGGATTTCCAAAGAAGACTGGTTTATCGATAAGATTCGTTATATGATGGAAAATGTGGTAGAACATGATTTTAAAGATATCGCAGACACGAGAATTGAGCGGTGCCGATATGACAATGATGCGAATCTGCTGGGAGCGGTCTTGTTTGTAAGGCAGCAGCTTGGGAAATAGCATATTGAACTAGAAAGAAATCGTAATAAAAATGTAAGAGAAATCTCCATGATTCTTTGAATTTATTTGGTAAGATGAGAAAAAATGGAGGTGGTATTAATGAAAAAGAACTTTCTGGCAGTCATGTTTGTTGTGTATTTTCTTATATTAACATGGATCATTGTTTTCAAGATGAGTTTTTCGCTGGAAGAATTAGGACATATAAGAAGTCTGAATCTGATTCCTTTGAAAGGATCTGTAATTGTAAATGGAAAGCTGGATGCCGGGGAGATTCTGCAGAATGTGATCGCATTTATCCCTCTTGGGGTATTTATCCGGGCTTTGGCAGAGAAAAGAAATTTATCACGGGAGATTGCTGCAGCAGCTCTGATCAGCATAGCATATGAAACCCTGCAGTTTATTCTGGCGATCGGCAGAACAGATATTACAGATGTCCTTGCCAATACGATCGGAGGCATCATCGGAATCATGGTCTGCGCGGCTATTGAAAAGATATGTGGAAGAGAAGACCGGTTTATTCTGGTTATTTCCATATGCACAGGAATCGGAACCTTTGCAGTCGCGGGACTGGTTGCGCTGCTGCTTCTGGCCAATAATTTCTAATCAGATAGATGCATTGTATCAAAAATATTTTCTTGTGAATACTATAAATACGTGTAAGATTTGCATATTGTGTTCTGTGTACATCATAATATTTTAAGAAAATTTTTAAAAAGAGGTAATAGAATTGATACAAATCAGGCACAAAAATGGTATATAATGCCATTGATCCGATGTATAAGAAAGGAGATTTGATAATGATGCATATTAAAGAAAACTTTTTTATCGAGAAGAATCAAACAGAATATATATTAAAAAAACGAATGAACAAAAAAGGAGAAGAGATGAGCTGTAATCATCTTGGAACTTATAGTACATTTCGGGAAGCGAGAGACGCGGCGATCAAAGAGATGATCCGTGAAGAAGTCAACAAAGAAAAATCCGCTCCGCTCCATGAGATTATTTATATGATGAAGCAGAAATATCAGGAACTTTCCGGAGAAAACCATTTTTTTTGTAAAATCTCATGGAGAGTGTAAGAGAACAGCCGGCTGATATCCGGCTGGATCTGGCTGCTGCCGGGACTGATAATGTCCCGGCAGTGTTGTAATTACAACAGACTTTTTATAAAACAAGGATTACAATGGTATCATCACAGAGTTGAGAAAGGAAAAGGAATATGATTCGAAAGATGATACAGATTGATACAAAAAAGTGTGACGGATGCGGCCTTTGCGCAGAAGCATGCCACGAAGGAGCGATTGGAATCGTGGATGGCAAAGCCAGGCTGCTGCGGGACGATTATTGTGACGGCTTAGGGGACTGCCTTCCGGTCTGTCCGCAGGATGCCATTTCTTTCGCAGAAAGAGAAGCAGCGCCTTATGACAGAGAAGCCGTTATGAAAAATATGAAAAAGAAATCAGGTACTATGCTGGCTCAGTGGCCGGTACAGATTCAGCTTGCGCCGCTTCAGGCGCCTTATTTTCAGGAAGCTGATCTTCTGGTTGCCGCAGACTGCACTGCGTATGCCTATGGGAAATTCCACAAAACATTTATGGAAGACAAGGTAACTCTGATCGGGTGCACGAAACTGGATAGAGTGGATTACTCCGAAAAACTGGGAGAGATTTTAAAGCGAAACGAAATCAAAAGCATAACGGTTGTCCGTATGGAAGTTCCGTGCTGCAGGGGAATGGAACTTGCGGTTCAAAAGGCAGCAGAACTTTCCGGAAAGGATTTTCCGGTTCAGGTTTTTGTTCTTTCTGTAGATGGAAGGATTCAAAAAGAAGTAAAATAAACTGGAAAAAGACAGTAAATTATGATAAAATGAATTTATATAACCGACGGAGGATGTTTTGTGACTGCTTCGCCGGTTTTTCTGTTTTATAGGAAACTGTGTTTTTTGATATAAAACGAACTTACAGAAAGGGGAGAAGACGAATGGAAACGTTTTTTTTATTATGTGCAGCCGTACTGATCCTTTGTATTTTTTCCAATAAGATTTCCAATAAGCTGGGAGTTCCCAGCCTTTTGATTTTTATGCTGCTTGGTATGTTATTTGGGTCAGATGGCATTTTCAAAATAGATTTTGCTGATTTTGCTGTGGCCGAAGACATTTGTACGGCCGCATTGGTATTTATCATGTTCTATGGGGGCTATTCTACCAATTGGAAACATGCCAGGCCGGCCGCTCCGAGAGCGCTTCTTTTATCTGCGGTCGGGGTTATTATGACGGCGGGATTGGTTTCTTTGTGCTGTCACTTCTTATTGAAATTTCCATTTGCAGAAAGTTTTCTGATCGGTTCTGTAGTAAGCTGTACAGATGCAGCGGCAGTTTTTTCTATTTTTCGTTCGAAAAATCTGAATCTTGCGGGTGATCTGGCGCCTTTGCTTGAGATTGAAAGTGGAAGCAACGATCCGGTGGCGTATATGCTGACAGTCATTGCTCTGACGATCATGGAAGGAAAAGCGGTCAGTTCTCTGGGAGTTGTAATTATCCTGGAATTATCTGTAGGAATCGCGGTGGGAGTCCTTGTGGGAATCATAGCGCCCCGGATTATCCGTAAATTTCGTTTTTATGCGGGCGGCTTCGATTCGATTTTTATGATCGCCGTTGCTATGGTATCTTATGCCCTGGCAGTCGTGCTGGATGGAAATGGATTTCTTTCTGTCTATCTGACAGGAATTATCATGGGAAATACGAAAATGAAAAATAAAGCGGATATCATACATTTTCTGGATAACATTACGACACTGGCACAAATGGCGGCATTCTTTCTGCTGGGACTGTTGTCATTTCCATCACAGATGATGGGCTTTCTTCCAAATACACTGATCATCATTTTATTTCTGACGTTAGTTGCCCGGCCGCTGGCTGTATTTCTCCTAACCGGGAAAAAATATTCAATCCGGGAAAAAATCTTTATTTCATGGGCAGGACTCAGGGGAGCCTCATCGATCATCTTTGCGATTTTCGCCACGGTAAGCGGCATATATAAGACTAACTATTAAAGAAAGTCAAGTAAAAAAGAATTTTTGAAAAAGTGG